>BNJT01000887.1_pt1 | contig 265997 bp, 458 predicted proteins | sample 8540491 | NCBI WGS metagenome assembly BNJT01 (sample SAMD00202455, study PRJDB9452) | human saliva metagenome | host: Homo sapiens | reverse complement strand
GCAAACCATCAGCCTCCCAAGAAACTATATATCCGATGAATACACTGATTTATCCTTCCAAAGATCACCATTCACCTCACATCTTCGCATGCTCATAGATCATTTATTATTTGTTGGTGACAGGCCTCGAAATTACCTCACACCATCTCCTGTATATAGTCCTCAAAGTGAGTTACAATAGACTATCTGCAGCCATCTCAACATGTCTGATCAGAGCTGGCTGGACTCACAGCCCAACAACCCCAACCCTCTTCATCCTGAAACAGGAACACCACAGGTTACTGTACAACCAGAATTTCTCCTCCCACACCTGAGGAAGGTACATGTCACCCACCTGTCGGTAGGGCATCACCGGTCACTGAATGACAAACACCAGCTGATCTGCCCTGTCCCACTGTCCTCGATCGGTCACTGGAATCATGTACTGAACAACCCCTGACGTAGAGGGACGCCAGTGGACCATCCACCACCAGCAGTCTCACTGACCACCCAGCTGTCGCCACCATGATTACAGGACAGCCCCATCAATACCATCACCACACCAAAGAAAGATGTTAAAGGATCAGCACCAACTGAGGACACGAAGTTGACAGCCCATGACGTGATGATACCTTTTAAATTCTGATGAACCGTTAGCTGCCTGATGCTGCCCCTCGACGCTTTCACTGATTCCTGTCTGTCCGGCCGGAATTCTCACCAGCACAGGGATCAACTCCTTTATTCTAGGCCAAACCCACTGAAGGCAATGCCCTGGCTGGGCCCCTGACCATCCCTAACACCTCTATCACAGGCTTGGGGAACCTGAACTGACCATCCCAGAAGGCAACCAAAGGATAGCCACAGTCTCCCTGAGTGGAAGAAGCCAGGAAACAATGAAGAAAGGCACCATCACACCAGGGGGCTTCTCCCCACAGGTAGGGTCATGTTCGACACGCTAATGATTTGAGAGCTTCCATGATCAGATTTGAAAACACTGTAATGATAATGGATCTCGTTAGATCTATTCTGACTGTACTACAATGATGACTGAGATCCCTTTGTACAGTCATCTAATGAGGAAATGATTGATGCCTGGCTGAGCCCAAAAATGTCTCAGACATGGTACCTGGCACCAAGGATGACTGTCCTGCCCAGATGTGAACCTCAGCCTGCCCTTACTGCACTTATCACTGAACACCGGTTCAAGTACTGAGATCCCATCTGACGACCACCCATTGGCACCCCAGAGCAACGAATTAGAATAATGATCCGGATATGAACTCACATCCCGAACTGAATCCTGCAGAACAATATGCGATGTCCAGCGCCTTTAAAGCCCACCTCCTGCCGCTAACCATTCGGAGTAACACCGCCGGTGATACGTACGGCAATCCGCCAGCCCCATACCATCGATCTGAAGGTGGGATGTCATATTCCTCCCGAGAGTACACAGTCAAACATCCCTCAACATACCTGGGTGGCTGCCAACCCAGCAATACCCATGAACAAGGCCCGATCGACAGTTTGAGGACACCGGTCAGCCCTCCTCGCCACAAACATGCAATCGTCCGACACAAAGCACGCGACCCGATCATCCACTCCAGAAGGATCAATGATGGACCATCGGATCAACGGCACAACCTGATGACAATGAGGCTGCACATCAAACGAGCCGTTGCATACGGCTTCCGGCAGGGCATCGGAGAAGGTACGCGGTAGCCAGGATTGCAATGAGGTGACCGTCGACTCACGGCACCCCAGCATCGACCTCGACTCGGCAGGAATCTGCACAGCCCGGAAAGCGATCCTGACGCCTACCAGAAGGCTCAGCAGAAGCAGGACGAGCAGTCGTCACACTGGCCTGGTGGAAAACTCAAGAGATCAATCTCCATCTCCCGACTGGTGAGGTCTGGCACTACTGATGAACCCTGTCTGAGATGTTCCCTGCAGTGCAGTCTGGTGGTCACTCTGACCAACAACTGGCGTCCTGCCCAGGGTGGGCGGGACCAGCTCAGGTGCCCGGCTCCGACCACCACAGCAAGCAAATTACCTGCGTCACGTGAAATCACCCTGGGCACCTGCAATCCAGCTCTCACAATGATCCTGATGACTGGTGCCTCATCCGGGCTGCCTTGACATGAGAATGCCGGTCGTCCCAACCACTGCCCAAAGCACGCCCAGCACTGGAAGCGCTGCCCATGATTAAACCACTCATGACGTGAGGCTGGGACACCTGCCTGCGCCATCACTGGCTGCACTGGCCAGTCCCACACCAGGCTCAGGAAGCCGCCCACCAGACCCAGTGGGCCTCAGCGCGCCCGTCCACCAGGTCCACCGCAGCTGTTTGACGGTGACCTCGGTTGTTCGCATGCGTTGTTCCCGTAATTTATTGTAATACCGTCTCCTCACCGTTCGCCATGTACGCGGTGAAGGTATTCTCCGGTGTTCGATCTACAACGAACGCCGATAGTCCACCACGAAGATCAGCAATCTCTGGGCCAGTGCACCACTCCAGAGCGATTTGAACGCAGGAATGTCACCGCCTCGCATCGCCGCAACAACAGTGGCCTCCGACGGGATACGGAACAGAAGGGACCAGATGGACTCCTCCACCCCTGCACGAGCCCCGCGTTTAGATCTGCGTCTTTGAACGTGACCGTCCGGCAGCCGCAGCTGGTCCTGCCTCAGCCTCGGGTGATGCTTCGAGGCCGCTCACGCCTACTGAGGGCTCGAGGGATCGTGATCGCCGCCACACGAGGCAGCGCCGTCAGGATGGGTGGTTCCACCTCCTGGCTGCGACTGGGCGCTCCAGGGGAACCCTGCCGCCACCTGGTTGAACCCTGTAATGCTATGTCACGAGCCTCAGCTCCAGCTGCGACCCGAGAGAGCATCTGCCACCTGCTGGGCGGAAAATCCGCCCACCGGTTGGTGACACCATCACGTGCGCACCGAACCAGGCACGGTACATGAGCGCCACCACGCGCAGCGTTCAGGCCTCGACAAGTTTTTCCGGTACCATCTGTCAATCACGAGGAACATCCTCGTAGTTGCCGCGTCGAACCGTCCCCGGCCCTGGCGGGAAACCATCGAGCGATATTACTGCGATCACCACGCCCGATCCACATCATCCGCCGATCACGGTCCGGCACACCTGGCGGGCTGCACCCCTGGCGTGGTTACCGATCCAGACGGAACCGCACCCTGGGCAATTGCGCCACCACCACTGATCAGAGGTTTGATACCTGACCGCCGACCACGGCGAAATGGGTCATTGGCGCCGGTGTCGAACTCAACGCAGCGCCCAGCGGAAGGTCCACGATCCCGACAGGATGCATGTCGCGTCTGCGGCACGCCAAGGAGAAACCAACCCAGCCCAACATCTGCATCGAGTCCACGTCCGACATCCAGCGGCGAAACACCTGATGGCCGAAAATGCCTGCCTCATCCGGGCTGGCGTCCATCTGGGCCGCCGTCCCACATCTCACGCCGGGTCACAACCGGACCGCTGGGATGGTCTCCACGGCCCTCCTCCCGGCGACCAGCCCGGCCGGGCAGATTTTGATCGCCACCGCTTCCTCCCGGGCCACGGTCCCGCCTCTGCGGTGGCACACAGGAGCTCTGAAATGATCGATCTGTCCGTGCCCGCTTCCCATACCTGACGCCGCAGATTGCCTCCGGCGCTCGGAACACCCCAGGACGCCGCGCGACCGTCGCGGAGAAGGTGCGCAAACCGATCCGGTGTGACAGGTGCGAATCCAGGCCCTTCTGCGGCGGTCCCGCCTCCAGGCGCCGCGCAGACAGCAGCAGGTGGATCGACATCGAACGTCCGGACGCCCGCTGATCGCGACGAAGCCAGAATCCACGAACTCGCTCGCGCCCAGCAGCTCCGGAGAACTCGTCAAGGATCAGGAACAGCGGCATGGCGCGTGGAAGTTGTGCTTCCCGCGATCCGGTCCCGGCCCTTCCCGGTCAGCGGCATTGGCGTAGTTGCTCGCGTCACGCAAACACCCTGCCGACGCACCATCTCACTCACGTGCAGGGCGTCCTGTGCATGCGGTCCACACCAGGATGCCCGGATTCAGCCTGAGATCATGGCCACACGTGGGGGCAGATCCGACATGCCCGCGCGCGCGGAAGGTCGCGCCGCCCTTGAAGTCGACCAGACGAAGTTCAGCTGCTCCGGCAGCTGCGCCACGCCACGCCGCGACCAGCGTCTTTGCAGCACCTCGGACTGTTTTAACCGTATCAGGCCGTACCATGCCTGCTGCGTTGATTCCTTGATGTCGAGGGTCACCGACGCCCCTGTGAGTCACCCCTGAAGGGCACCTTCAGCCGATCGCGACCACGCTGCTTCCACTGCCCGTCCGGGTCGAAGTCAGGATGCCGCAGCCCAGCAGCTCCAGTCAAGTCCCGGGGAACGTCTCTGATCGGACCTACAACCGGGGACCTGACTCGGGATGCCTCGCTGACCCACGGGGCCGCTGCGCCGCGCGACTGCCTCGGCCTGCGCCCCATGACGTCCGGGTGACATGGGTTCCTGGTCGGCGAGCAGCAGCTCCATCTGCCCGCGGTCCCCGTCCTCCTGCCCAGAAAGTGTGATCATGCGCAGAGTTTTGCCCGGGAGGTCATCGGCCCCAGGACGTCATAGTCCGTATCGACCGTCACGCCTCGGTCCCCCGAAACTGCCGAGGGTGTTGTTGACCGAAGGTCCATGCTGTCGAGGATCAGGAAAAGATGCGGCCATGTCGTCGCTCTGAACGCCCCTGAACGTGCCGCGATCCAGGCACTCCCCGCCGAGCATCTCCTCCAGCTCGGCGGGAACGGTGACCACCATGCGGGCCGGCTCAGGCACGTTTATCTGCGTGAGCGGGGCGGGGCCACTGACCCACCCCAGCAGTGCCTTTCCGGTTCGCCTCGAACACACACAACCGGCATGCAGGGCCTGCGGGGAAGCGAGAAGGTCGCCATGTGCATGAGCATGGCCTGCACCTGCGAGTGCGTCGCATCGGCGGGACCCGGCGACGTCCACGTGGCTGAAGTCGCCGAGCATGACGCCGAAGGGCATTTCGTCCACCACCGAGTGCAGCTGATAAACCGCTACCGGTGAACAGATGCACAACGTCAGGGCTTATGAGGGGGGCGATTTGCCTCGACGAGCTCCACCAGCGACTGCGGAGGAGGTGCCCAGCCGCACCTGCATGGCTACATCATGTCGCCCGCCTCCCGTTCCCACAGGCGGGTGCCTTCCCAAGGATCAGCACCAACGCATCCTGGCAGATGCCAACCGATGAAAGCGCAAAGAACAGGGTGACGATGCGCACGGTCGCGGGTCTCTGCCCATAGTCGTGGTGACCGTGCGGACGCAGGGTGTTTATCCTCTCTGCCGGTGCCCGGAGATCTGGCGATAGATGTTGAACCCCACCATCGACAGCATGGCGCATTGATCATGCCGCCGTTCCATGAGCAGCATCCTGTAAGCGTCCTGGGACATCGCTACGAACAACTATGACGCCCACCGAACCCAGGTATCATCGAACACGGTCAATGCCCCGCCGCCCGCCGCCTCGGGCTGACTGGCGCCTGGATGTCGATCTGCCCGGTGGGAAGACCTGTAAGCCTTAGCTTCACCTTGCTTGCCCGGGCCATTCCCGAAAGTACCCTTCGTCCGTGTGGTCTGGTCACGTCGTAGGTCTAGGAAATTCGTCGAAGCCGGCACCTATACTATCGTCATACGATGGGTCACAGCTCGGCCCGAGCCGCCCAGATCACCGATCCGTAACTACGGAACGCCATCCACGCCTCGCGTCGACCACGAACCCGCACGGCATGCCCTGCCGTGACGTCGCCGTCCCGGTCGGAACGACGGTGGCTTCCTGATGCGCATGCTGAGACTCCCATCCCGACGTCGATGAACCTCGCCCACCCGGACGGCACCCCTCTGGTGGCTGGAGAAGTCACGGCCCCGGAGGATCTGCCGTCCGGCGCCGTGCTGACACTGGAGCGGCAGCGTCGAGAGCGCCACCATTGCCAAACAGGTCGCCACCCGCGCAGCTCCTCCTCACCCTGGCTGCGTCCTTCCGTTCTTCGGTTCTCGTCGTTCCTCACCCCTGATGGCGAAAGCATCGAGACGGGTCTTTTGCCCGATCGGCCCCGCCCCTCGGGTGGTGGCCTGTTCCAGTGGTTTCAGAGGGTGACGGCAGCCGTGATCTGTGCAATGACGGTGGGCCGCTCTAATTGCGCTGGTGGCGGTTTCGCGACACCGCCTGGGCCTCCTGGCCACCACGACGCTGATCGGTATCTGCGGACAGCTGCCCTGCTGCCGTCCACAGTTTCCCAGCTGGCGTGACCACCCTGGACGGCTGATGGCGGCACCGTGTATCCGTCGATCATAAATCGGCGCTCAGCGCCACCCCTCGCAGTCGTGTGGGGAGCGGCCAGTCTTCCAAGTCGTCCACGTGTGGGGCATTCCCATGACCATGGTCGCCCCCTTGTCATGGCAGTGACCGCGACCGCGGTCTCGACCATTCCAAGCCTGCGTCTGTCCCAGACCCAGTTGCTGGACCTACCTAACGTCACCACGTCTGCCCTGACCGTGGGCTCGTGGTCGCACCGCCTCCCCATCAATCACCGCCGGTGAATCGCCGCATCACGGATCAGCGAGGCCACGCCCGATCAGTTGTTGCTCATCGTGCTGCAGCGCCGTCGCCGGCATAACCGCTTCCGGCCTCAGTACGCACGATGGTGCCGATCAATGGGCTGAATGCCGCACCGCCCGCGATGGTCACCCTGAGCATGGCGTTGGTGCCCATCCGACGATGTAGCTGGGACGGATCTCGCCCGCTGACCTCATCGCGGCACCACCACGCCCACCCCAGGCCCTGGGGTCGCAGATCACCACCTGAATCCTGACTTTCCAGCACCACCGCCACGGTGCCGCCAAAGCTCATCCTCAGCGCTGATCGGGCGCATAGCCGACATCATGTTCCTCCTCCCACCAGCAGCGGTCTACGCCGCCGGGCTGTTTGATCCCGGGTCTGACAGATGAGCATCATGACCCAGACCACCAAGCCCTTGTGTACCTTCCCCAAACCGGGTTCTCCTCGCCCGACCCGACCTCCCGTCGGTTACGACATCCGCGGCCCCACCAGGGTTCTCGCCCCAGCGCGGGGCGAAACCGCGGGTTTCACCTGACGGACGTGCTCTGTGTCTCAGCCGTTGCCAGCCCGGTCTGGTTGCTGTTCCCCTCTGGTCACCGGTACTGGTCGCCCAGACGGTGGTGGTGTTCAGCCTGCCCGCGCCCGCATGTGCGCACGCCCGGCGCTATGTCGCCCGCACTGTCGCCGAGGGTACGTCCCGCCCCTGGCCTGAAGCGTCATTGACCTCACCGATGCTGATGACCTGCTCCATCACCGCGTTGGGGTCCCTTGATCAGCATCCTGTGCTGGGTCGCGACGGTCAGGATCAAGGATCGCATCTGCGGCACCGCCCCGCAGATTCAGTAACCCGCCGCCATCTGCGGACCAGACACATGCCAGAACGCTTTCTCCCCTGCAACACGGGATTTCGCCACTGCGTGCCTCCCCGCTCCACGGATGCCGTCCCGGCCCGCGGCTCCTTCGCCAATCCAGCATCCCTGCCCCCGCAGAGCTAACCTCCGGAACCCCGTTGCGCTACCAAATTACGGCAGTGCAGTCGTCCTGGATGGAACCCGGCAGACGCAGGGACCCTGGGACCTCCGCGCTCCTCAGCTGATTCCCGCCCATCGGCACTGGCTACAACACCGCAGCGCCCCCACTGGGCCAGCCCCTCAGCATTCTTCACCTCCGCCCGTACCCTGGGCCAGCCACAGGCCGCCCAGAGCCAACCCAGCGCTCTCAGCGCCGCCCGCCTGGCGTGCGCAGCACCGCGATGGCCTCAGGCAGCCCGTCGCAGGCCGCTTCCGGTGGCGGCGGATCCGCCGGCCCGGTCGGTATATCCGCTATTGAGGCCCGCGTGGTCGTCGACACCGGAAAGGCTGTTGCCAACCACGACGACGCCTCGAGGCGCGTCACAACGCTGCGCAGAGCTCGGCAACACCGGCCACGTCCGAGCCCGCCGCCGCCCTCCACGGTTGAGTGAGGCAACGTCACCGCCTGGGCGTGCACGGGCTGTCGGTCCGCGCCGCGCCGCCCAGCCCCCGCGATACATCACCCAGACCCGCTACGCCCGGAGTCCTCAGCATTCCGCGGCCTTCTCCGGCAAGCGCCGCTGACGATGAACCCGTGGCGTGAAGCCGCTGGCGGTCGACCTGGGTCAGCGGGAAAAGATCGACACCATTCTGGTGATCGGTCGCGAACCCCAGCAACGCTGCCACCGCGGAAGAACGACTGGTCGCCGTCCCCGACCCCACCATTCGCTTTCACGCACCCACATGCGTCGGGGTCACTCAGCACCGGCCCATGGGTGGAGGATGCCTTCTCCACCGCCTGGTGTCATGATCCGCATCGGCGGAAAACGCGCACCGGCCGGAGGGCAAACAAATGCACCTCCCGGTTCCTGTTCCGGCACAACCTCATCCCGGAACGGACGATGAAAATCGTGGACTCCTGAGAAATGCCAATACACGCCTGGGGCTCTCGCTGCCCCCATTCTGGTGACGGTCACGGCGACCGTGTACCCGAAGAAAAACCGCCTGCCTGATGAGCGGATTTACTGGCGGAGCCTTATTCAGCCTCCCTCAAGCGCCCCTGACTAGGGGCTTTGCTGGCCGACACGCCGTCTGTGAATGTTTTTCCTCAACATTCCAAAACGAATACACCCACGCCAGCGGACGAACCTTCCTCGCGAATCTGTCCCTCAGGTCGCGAGATAGCACAGATGGGGCAGGAGCCTGCCCTGCCTCCCATCTCCTCAGCGGTCAGGCTCGAAACGGCTCGCACCCGGATCTGGTAAGGTGTTCTGGCATTGAACACTGTAGCCTCCCCGACCTTCGCTGCGTGGTCCTGGAAGGATGCTAAAAGGTCGGCCATCTTCTCGATCCCACTTGGACTTGAACAGGTAGGCCTGCTGGGCCTGGCCGTCCAGCCGCCGTACAGCTTCGACCCTGCCATCCAGGGGTGTCCAAGGACGCCCAATCTTGTCTTGACTCGTTCTGACGTCGGTAGGTGGCAAGCCGCGAATAGCGGAAAAGATACCTGATGTCTTCGCTCATTGATGTGTCTCCCCTTTGTCTGCTGAAAATCAGCCCATGCGGGACGCGATGCCCTGAAGGTCGACTGCGCTCGTCTTCAGCCGCGTTGTAATCGGTCTGCGTGAGCGCAGGTTGGCCTCGAAGTTGTCTAACCCATTGCTGACCTCTGCAAGATTCCCGCCAGCGAGTTAAACCGTTTTCAAGCATCGCCCCTGGCGGGGCTTTCCCAGCCACCACACGCACCGCGCGACGAGTCGACTGCGCTGGATGCTCGACTGCACTTCACAGTGAGCCGTCGCGCTGGCGGCGTCGGCACCGCAAGAACAGCCTCCCGCACCTGCGCCATACGAGTTACTTGACATGTACATCCTCCAGTGAGATGGGTGTGGTGCGACCGACAGTTTTCAAGCGCGCCGTTGATGACAACAGAAACTTTACTGCACGACCGGCCAGGCTCCCAGACAACCAGCGGGATACAGACGTCGCCCCTGGAGGAAAAAAAAATCTCGGAGCGCGGAATCGTTACAGTGCTCCACACGACGAACCCCAGCCCCAACAGACAGAGGAACCCGATGCTCAACTGAAGTTTCCAGCGCCGAGGCTCTCACATGCCAGTTTCACTGGCCGCCACGCACCGTCGACATGTCAGTTCCCAGCCGCCCTGGCCGAGCTGGTCTCGCCAGCGGTCAGTGCCTGGGAACGCTGGATCTGAACCGCCATGAAGGGTTTCACGCCCGCAACACCGATACGCTCGAACCGGATGCCCGATCAAGAGGTGCGTCCCGGCGTAGTTCAATGATCGAACTGATGGGCAGCAACGCCCAGGATCAGCGACACACATCGATCTGACGAGCGTTTTGAATAAAGCGGTTGCCGACAACTCGACGCCATGGAAGAAAGCCACCCGTCCAGCTATCGGCGCACGCCTCAGCCGCGCTGGTGCTGCCGCGCCTGCTCGGTCACACCGGCACCCACGAACCGATCCTGACGGCGGCGTTTCATCATTAGCGACAATGTTGACCACCCTGCAACCCGCGATTGTGGCGGACGCGATCGTCCTGCGCTCTCCGGGGCACACCACACCCATCCTGATCGCCTGCGCCGCGATCGCCCGGGGACTGGTCCGCTTCCCTGGCGATGGTCAGCCGGCCTGCTGACGGGTGCTACGGCCCTTCTCGTGCTCCCTGAGCTGAGCATTCCGCCATAGCACCCATGTCGGCGGGCGCTCTTCGCCTCGTCACCATGGTGTACCATGAACTGCGTCCTGACCGCGCGGCTAGCCTGGTCATGGCTCTGTTATCGTGATCACGCTCAGCGCCCTTGGGTGGCTCCTGGCGCGATGCCCGTCACCATCAACACGGAAGGAGAGGACGAAAGATCGACCCGTCACAGGTGTACTCCCCACGTCGGTGGCGCACGCGTGCCGGTCATCTCCTTGAAGGCCGGATGCCCTGCGGCCATGGTGATTTTGTCCCGCTGCTCACCACCCACCCACCACCGTCACCCCGCTGGCCTGCATCGGTGGCGCTGATGCTCTCCACCCGGTCGCCACGGTCACCAGTGGAAGTGCTCATCGGCGTGCTCACAGGTAAGGTTTCTGACCATTTTCGCCATCCGACCACGAATGTGGACCGGCCCCTGCCCTGGATCCTCGGCGGCGATCATTCGCGGCATCCCGCTGCTGGCGACCAATGTGGTGCCGCAGAAGTTGCGTCCTGGTTGACCTGGGCTGGCGGATGCGGCAGGAATCCTGGCTTTGTTGGCGATCCCGCCGACCGTTTTGGTCTGGGGAGTTCTCTGATGCCGTCGAACGCGGAGATCCCGGAAGCCCAACGCTACAAACCGCCGCCGCCGATCGCGGCGTTCACGTTGTGGGATACCGCTGGGCGGGCGTGAGCTGGAGTCCAAATCGCTCTTCTGATCCTGATCGTGGGCAAAACGTCGTCGCGACTGGCGCTGGGGTCGGGGTCGTCATGAGTCAAGCTTTCTGCTCCCACCTCCCCAGGACCGGCAGGATTCCACCTTCATCGTCGTCAAGGGCACCGCGAGGTACTACACGATCTCACGGTGTTCTGGCAACCGGTCACCAACATCACCTCCGCTCGTCTGTTGTCGGAAGCCGGCAAGACCAGCGAGGTGCCCGCTCACCACTTCGACGGCATCCGGCGCGGCTCCCAGATCGGCATCACCGGCATCCCGGACGATGCCCAAGGCCGATCAGCTTCACCGGACCAATGGTTTTCCTGCGACATTTCCGGAAGCCACACGTGGGTGGCCCAGCTTCCAGCGGCGCGAACCGCCCGAGGGTAGCGCCTGGTCAAGTCCCAGGATGGCGATGCCCTGATCTCCAACGGCCTCAGACAGGCACCCCAGCGGAAGCGGGACAGACCCCCAACCCGGCTGTACGCCCTGGCCCACCCAGTCGCCCCGGTCACGGTCAATTCGCAGTGGCTCTCCTCTTCGAACCGGCCTGGAATCTGGAACTTCCTCAACTCGAGGGCAACGGTCGGCCTGTCAACGGATGCCGCCCCCGTCGCTGAGCACGGGCAACCATCGGAAGCGTCATCGAGGTCAAGAGCGGCGCGACCACCAGACGGTACGTCGTCAATGAAGACAAGAAGGCCACGCAGCTGGACGAACTCGCCGACAAGCTCTACAGGACGGGAACCCGCTCAACGCCACACTCGCTGATGACATATCTCGAAGATCGACATCGTCAGCATCGACGCAGCAACATTTCCCCAGCCAACGGGCCGAAGAGCATCGACGACACCATGCCAGTAGGCTCCCCTGCCGTGCGCCCGGCAGCTCACGAAGAAATCCGACAACCTCGGACGTCTGTGCTCTACTGATGACCAGCCAGGACCGCCGGAGGCCCTCCCGAAACAGCAGGAAAGCAACGGCGGGACCCCACCAACTCAATAACTCACCAACGCCACCCGCGGGTTCGGGCGTGGTCGGGCACTAATCCGCACCACGTCCGGCGGCAGTCTCGGCGTGGTCTCCCTGGTCCGATCTGGGAACCCTCCACGGCATCGGCCCCCGCGCTGATGACACCCTGAAGCGCGCCTGGAGTACGACGCGAGCATTGCGCGAAATCCCCGCCCCGTGGGCGGCGCTGATTCCTGAGGGAGGCTGGAATCCCGGGAAAGTCTGGGACACGGTGAAGGAACACCAATGACGAACTGGTACCGCGTTCCCGTCATTGCGGCTGGCAACCGCCCGGGCCCCAGCAATCCGCGGCCCGGTGATGGCGGCGATGTCGGCGTCCCCATCGGGCAGACCACGCCCAAGCTCGCGAAGGCCCGCCGAGAGAACAGCACCACGCCCGCACCCGCCCAGTGCACGGTCGACAACCAACCCCGATACCTCCCAGCGCCCACCGGCGTTCTTAGGATCAGCTCGGCATCGAGGATGCGGAAGATTTCACGCGGCAACAAGGTGATCGTGGCGGTGGTCGACGCCGGCGGATGGCAACAACGTCCACCAAGAAGAACGCCTGCAGGGCTACATACGATGGAAATGGACGGCGGACGGAAGACGCGCGATCTATTACGGAACCGCGATTATGGCCGGATCGCCTGGGAGGTTTGAGAGGGTTCCGGACCGATTGGTGGCACCCGAACTTGTGATCCCGCCGGTTCGGGTACTCACGAAGACGAACGACAAGGCGGAGGCCGAGAAGCACCCGTGGACTGGGAGTTCAAATCAACGTCGCGGGAATCCAGTGGGCCGCCGCCGACAACGGTGCGAAGGATCGTCGGGTTCTGTCCTCCTCCATACCTGACACAACCGCCGCGCTGAAGAACTGAGTGGCGGCCAGTCGAGGCGCCTCGGTCGTATCGGCTGGCAATGTGATCCCTAACCTACAAACATAAATGTGCCGCAATACCCGCGGCCTACTCCGATGCGCGCGTTGGCGGTGACAGTGGAGTCGACACCACCGAGCCCCGTCGTGGATTTTTCGGGATCCACGGTCCACACGACGTGGCACCGGGCATGAATGCTCACGACCTTCGTGGTGCCGGGGACTGCGTGTTCTCCGGGACAACAGCATCCACCCCACGCCACCGGGTATGGGTGGGTCGCTGCGCTGGCATGCATCCCGACGAGACCCCGGCGGATTGAAGCACGGATCCCAGCCAATGCCCCAGGCCCACGCTCCATGACAATCGGTCAGTCCACAGCGCCATCGCCCTCACCACCAACGATGGAGCCAGCCGCCCGTCTGAATCATAAGCCAACTCGTTACCGGTGGCGCCCATCAGCGACACCCTCCCCTGCGTAGCGCGATCAGCACCGGATGCGCACGATGGTTCTGGGGAATCATCGCCGGAATCGGCTGCCTGGGGACCTCCGCAGCCCTGGTTGTTTCCCCGTCTGTGTTCGCAGGATGCAACCGCGCAGGAAACCACGCCGGTGGTGGCCCTTCCCCTGCGCTTCTTCGAACAGAGGCACACAGCGACGCTTCCTGTAGGACAGAACTGTATACCGCGCCGAACACCTCCCCAGCCTGGGGTGCAGTGAAGGTGCTATTGGCTGTTGTGCGTTAGAGGGTGGTGGTGGATGGGCTTGTGCTCTCCTGAGGGCCATGCTCCCACGCCAGCTACTAGTGTCAGCGATGCGGTAGCATGCCTCGACGCGCCGGACAAGCAAGCATCACCGATTTATTGCCTGGGAATGACGTGATCGGCCCTTAATCACACCACCATTACTCCTAGTCAGCAACACAAATTAAGGATCTCTCCGGGAACACGGTAGAAAGATCATTAACACCCAAATCCAGGAAGTTTCAGCAGACTCGTGAAACTCCAAAACCAGCAACACACACAATGCAACACCAGACATCCCACCCACACCACCCACGGCCCCCTGCACCGGCCACACCATCCAACACCCAGCGAAAAGGTCGCGGCTACAGCGCACACCCGGCAGCCCGGAATGGCGCAACACGAATGCCAGAACAAACCGGTCGCCCAAACGCAAGAGACACCACCACAATCTCAGAACCCTCCCAAAGATGCCAGCCCCCGTCCAAGCCATCAAACAAACAAAGACTGGGTAGCAGGCGGCCTCGCCCTAGTCGGTGGAGCCTTCGACGCCGCCGCTGCATCCGGACCCCATCGGTACCCTCATCGCCATGGGGCTCAGCGGGTCCCTCGACCACGTCCAACCCTTCAACACCGCTCGAATAACTCACTGGCGACGCTGACCGCCGCCCACGCCGCCACCTGGAAAAACGTCAACAACACCTCCAGGCTACCTGCCGAGGCCATGGCCTCACGTCACCACCGACCTAGCTGACATGAACGGCCGCACCACCGCTCACCGTTATGCAGCTACGACATCACATCGCGTCATCAACGCAGCCGGCAACGAAGCCGGCGCCATCGGCACCGCCCTCGACATCACCGCTTCATCGTCCACCCGTCCAACACTTCGTCCCGCGACGCCATCAGCGAAGTCGTCGGCTCCATCCCTTCCTACGCTGCAGAACTCATCGCCACCCTCGGCCCAGCTCGGCCCATCGTCGCCGAACAACCAATTGCATCGCATCCCCTGTCGGCCAAGTCGGCTGCAACGTCAAAAACCTCGTCACCAGCGCCCGCAACCTCGCCAAGAAACTCACCGACCCCAAAACCTCTTCCACACCCCTCAAACAAAATCGACACCTCTTCAAAAAACTCACAAAACGAATAACACCCACCACCCGCACCCCGAAACCCGCCACACCCAGCCACCGGGCCTACTCGCAGACATCACGAGCCACACGAGCGAAACCAGCACCTGAAACGGGCCGCCGAAATCCCACACATAGATTCAGCGAACCCAGAACCCGCCGCGCTGAAGAACCTCCCTCAGCGGCGGTGGCGGGCTGCGGAGGCGGCGGCGGAGACGACGGCAACAACAGAGGCGGTGGCGCGAGACGACGGCACCGGATACGACCACGGAGACGACCACAACCACGGGGACGATGACGGTAACGGACACGACCACGGAGATATTATGATTCCCATACGATACCTGACCGCCCGACGACAACTTGTCCGCAAACGAATGGGACCCACCAGATTTCCACGATAAAATCGCACATGATAATGAAATCTGGGATGCAGCGAACTGAAAACGCAATACGCCTGCCATCGGTGACGAAGCACTGAGAAGCCAAAGAAATTTGGTATTGAAGGAAAGGACGGCAAGCAGAAGCTGCGAAGAGCTGCCTGCGCTAGATAGCCTAGACCTGGCTTCCACCGCCGAAAAGTGCTGTTGAGAAGGGCCCCACTAGATGCAGAGATGCTGCCCCACCAAACTGCAAAATACCTCAGAATGGGTAGGATCGGGCCAGCCACCACTGGAACGAGGATTTGGGCCGAGACACTATCCTCGGCGTATTTCCTCAGATCGCCCCCTACAACACACTCGGGGCCAGGCAGAGGAGAGCTGATGCGGTTAGCAATAGAAGGGGATCAAGCACACTGGTAATCCCAGAGAACAAAGGGGGGAGATAACCCACACCGAGCGATCGCAAAATAGCCGATGGAACAATGAGCTGAACAGGGTCTCCTGAATACCATAGATTCACTAACCGAAAAAAACTAAGACTACGTCTCATAGATGCTTTGGAGCAGGCAAGAGCTTCTGAAAGCACGATCAGTTCTTCAAAAATCTTGCGGAAGGCAGGGTGAAATCGTCTACGAAATGGTCAATGCCCGCACCAACGGATTCAGCAGTGGGTGAGACCCTGTTTGATCTTGGTGGTACAATGAAAAATGACACTGACTTAGATGGATCCAGAGAAGTAAAGATTCCATTGAACGAGATTAAAGAATTCGAGGCGTTTTGTGACCGGATTCGCGACAGAAGATTTGCATGGCATGGATGGATCGGCTTGCCTGGCTGGCATGGCTGATGACTTTGACGCCTTTCACCGAACTTACCCCAGAGCTAGGATGGCATTTCACCGGGCATCAGTACAGCTACATGGCTGACTTCACCGCCGCGGGACGCGAAAGGTAGTGGTCATCGACGATACAGCAGGGGACGTCCACACAATCTCCTTTATTCTGGCCAAACCCACTTTGTGCGGGTAGACCCATCGCCAGCCTGAACGATTTTTCAGCAGCTATTTCTGCAGCCGCCCTCGGGGCTTGGGGAGCGTTCGTACGGACCGCGCAGGCAGGGAAGTAAACCCCGTGGCGGCTTCGGACCGTCCCGCAGGCCTGCATCGCGGTTACCAGAAGCGAGGAGAAAATCCATGCGAAGTTCCTCACGCCCAAGGAGCAATGTTCTACTAGAACCAGCCTCATCACCATGAGCATACCCCAATGAGGCCGATTTGGCAAGAGACTTTGAAGTAAATCTTTCTCCACCATAACCAATTTCACCGCTCGATCAGATCTCCACTGTTGGCGCAACGGAATGAGCAAGGAAAACTGGCGTCCCCTTCGCGCACCCGCCGAATCAATGCCCGCGGGCGGAGGGAATACGGACATCGCCGCGATCGCGGAGAGAATGTCCCCAGACGACAAGATAACCTTCACGCCCCAGCAACGCGATGACTGGATCAGCTCACCACCCATCCCGAGGAGATGAATTTACGCTGGCAGCCCCCGGCCGCAGCAATGAGCCATGACATCGGAACGGTCCGGGCGAGCATCATGCGCCTGGTGGACATCGGCGGTTTGGAATCACCCGATCTTACTAACATACAAAGCGCGTGGCGCCACCACAAACAGCATCGAAAAAGAAAACGATACGGCGACAAAGTAGCTTCACATTCCTGAGCTTCGGTATTCCACGAGAGCAATGAGGAAAACATACACCGGAAACGAACCACGGTCAGCAGCGCGCGCGGCATCGCAGCCGTCCTTGCTCAATCATCAGCCCCGCTGAAGACGGCGGACACCTGCACACCACCCGCTGAGAAAGAAAGTCTCTTTGGAAATGTTGTGAGCCCGGCATCACCATATGCCAGCAACGACTTGAGTCGCGGACTCGTCGGGGAAAAGCCGTATCGTCGAAAGTGAATCAGATGAACTGATGAATTCCACACCAAGCCGTTTCATATGGGGATCTCATCCGTCCCAAATCAGGCCCGCCGTAGGGTCTCGCTGAACGAGTCCCCACCCGACCCCAGTTCTGAACGCCGAGGGCAGAATGACTATGTTCCCGCGCTTCTCGGGCGTTTGAGCGCATCCACGTCACCGTACTTGATCCGATCGTGCCCCATATGAATAAATGCGATCGTCGCGCTCGTCGCTATACCTGTAGAGCCATTTATCATCCGCGCGCCACAGGTAGGATTAGGAATCCGCCATTCCACGTCATGGAATGCCCGCCAAGGGTTTCTGCTCAGAGTTCAATCTTGACGGCGACCAATTGTACATGATGGAGCACATCGCCGTGGGCGTCTCCCTTCCAGAATGCGCAGGTCAATGCATTCCTCGGCTGTCAAGAGAATTTCACGATGGAAGATCACTTACGCCGCCCGGTTGGCATCGAACCAGGGGGGGGAAATGGGATGGTCACCACGTTCACCCTCGGGAGGCAGGTCCAGCAATGGATACCGGTAGTAGGTCTTCACCATTGGGTGAAGAGAACGTTGTTCAAAGGCGTAAGGCGGGCCGGGCAATCGCGTAGCGCAGCCAGCTACGCGGGTCGCCCACTTGGTTTGAGTATTTGTCGCCGCACCGTGCGACGTATTCCAGAGCAGCCGGGTTAGGACGCTGGATCGTCGACGACCGCACAGCAACCCGCCGTCCTCGGACAGAAAGGAATCACCACCTGATCCAGTCTCAGATTCATCAGATGTGACAGCACGTCCAGAGCGTGAGGCCGGTTTCCGTGCACGATCAGTTCGGTTCCGACCCCGTGATCCCTGTCAGGATCCCGCATTTCAGCTGTTGCTGACTTCCAGTCGGGCGCCGTCGCCGCCTCCCAGTATCCGGTCATGATCTGCGGCCAGCCCCTAGCAGACGTACATCGTTCAGCCATCGGAAAGCCATCCATCGCGCACCACACCCAACTCAGACTGGTGATTTTGGCACTGCGTTGCTCGCCGCGTTCGGTGTGGCCGAAGCACCAACAGCCGTCCTCGATCCAGAGGTGGGAGACCCATCCGGTCTCCGTGGCGAAACCCGTCCCCGTCGGAACCATCCGGGAGTTCACGGGCGGCTGCCATGCGTTGAAAAAGCCTCTTCCGTGCCCACCAGCGGGTCGCGCCTGTCCTCGGGCCAGATGCCCTGCATTTCGCCGTTCGGGTCGAGGTAGCATCCAGGATCTGGCCGGGCCTGTGTCCATCAGGATGGGACAGGACCGCAACCCTGCGGCGGTCGGGAAGAGTGGTGAGCATTCGCACATCAACTGGTCTCCGACGCACCGGTCGTGCCCACACCCGAATGTCCGCGCCTCCGAGGTTGACAGATTCCAAACCCGGCTCAACACCCCACCTCCCCCATGCGGAGTGCCGGTGCCGCCCGCAACGGAAGCAGCCACGACCATCCCCTGCGTGCACGAGACCATATGACGCGGCAGATCAGCCACCGTGCAGTGCCACATACGTCACGATCCGCAGCGGTCAGTCAGGACGGCGACGCGCTCCTGGTCTACCTGATCCGCCAGATGACCGATGCGCGCCCGTCGTCCTCCCAGAACATGACGGTGGCCGGGCGTTTCTTTCGCCCCCATGAGCAGAACAGACCATCCCTACGGTCATGTACCGCGCACACCCACATCGTTCAGGCGCACCTCGTGCCGCTCCACGCATTCAGGCACGTTCCCGCACCTCCTCCAGGAGACTGTTTCAGCAGTTCCTCGACGCTGAGCAGACCTTTCCGGCGTCGGAACAGTACCCGACGTCCCCGCCACGAGATTCTCCGACGAGTGGGAACCACCCGCCCGGTCTCGATTCGCCACTCAGGCGGCAGTTCCCTGACCGGTCATTCGATACGGCGGTAGGCAGCTTGGCTGCCGCTGGTTCGAGGGAACGTTCTGCAAAGACGACGGGGCGCGGGGCGCGTCGACCCCGAAGAGATATGCCCCGTACGGTCCCCCGACGCGGTCCATCCTGGTCCGTATTTCCAGGTACCCCTGATCCCAGAACGTCTCGACAGTTGCGATCCATGCCGTCTTGCACCGCGCCATCGCCCCTCAGGGCCAGATGTCACCGTTGGCGTCGTGGCAGTCATGATCCATTGGTTGTGGCGTGAACGAGGCTGGCCTTCCGCTCCGGCAGCACCGAAGTGCCACCGTGGATCGTCGGATCAAACGAGAGCTGTCCCGCATGGTTCTCCAGGGTGCTCTTCTGGAACGAGGTGATCTCACAACAGTAGCGCGCGCCGCCGCGTGGAGCCTCCCACCAGCAATCAATAGTACTGCGGGCCCCACCATTCAGGCCACGACCGAGTGGTTGCGGCAGAAGAGCGACGTGGGGCCCTGCGACCTGTCTGGTCGTCGGGGCCCTGCGCTGTTGTTCAGGCCGAGCGGCCACCTCGCGCTGGAAGCTCATCGTCGCGGCGTACGCACCGGACTCGAGGCCACCGGCATTAAACGGCGCTGTCTTCTGGGGCCGGAAGTGTCGCCCAGCAGCGACCTTCCATCCACCGAACGAGAAAGCAAACTGGGGTGGATGGGGCACGTTGACGCCCACCATGCCGGCCCGACGTCCAGCTGAAAACGTTGGCAGCTGCCGTCGTTGGTGAAGATTTCACGCTGCTTTAAACCCCGCTGGCATTGATTGACGATCCGGATGGTATTCCCGCAGTTCTTGGCGTCGACGATGCATGCCAGCACCGCCGAAGACCTCCTTGCAGGCGGGGGCGCTCGAGCGGGACGTGAGCAGGACGTAGGCTGAGCCAGAAGCCGCCCTCGTAGCCCTCGATCAAAACAGCCACCGCCACCTCGCGCCACGCTTCGGCGTCGTCGATGACCAATGATGCGTCGCGCCTTGGCGGCATACGTGGATCGATCCATCTGACGCCTCATCGAGACCGAAACCGGACCTTGATCTTCGCGCCATTGGCGCGACCCGAAGTTCGGCGAGTTTTCTTGTCGGCAACACCACCGACGGCCACTTCCACGATGGCAGCGCTACGCAGTACCAATTCGCCGCACCGAAGGCGGTTATGGCGCGATGTGCCGGGCGGTAAGCGAATCTGAGGTCCGCGATGATGGCGTGGTTGTCTGCGCCGCCGAGGCATGGACGCGCTTGCCGTGGGCGACGCCCGTCCTGAATGACGCGCCACCGGGGTGGAGCCGATGGCGAGATGGCGTCGATCCCGGGTGGTGAGGGACAGGACCAGGTTGCGATCACCTGCGAGGACGCCATCGCCGTCATAGGCCGGCTCTCGTATGCGCGGCGATGATCAGCGATGCGGTAAGTCGGGGAAGCGCTTCAGGATGGAAGGCGTTGCCGGTGGTCACGGCGATGGGGTGCATCCACATCGGCAACGCGACGGGGGAAGTTGAAGGGGCAGATGCTCGCGACCACGCTGACGGCCAGCGGATGTGTGATGTCGACGCCGCGGAGATGTCGAAGGAGTATCGCCCTTCAGTGCGAATTTCGCCGATGCCGCGAAGTCGAGGCCTCGCGTCCGCGCTGGATCTCGCTGATGGCGTCGGAGTAGTCCTTGCCGTGCCCCCGGACGAGATCGCCTTGGCCAGCCTGTCCCGTGGGCGAGCACCAGCTCGCGCATCCTGAACATGGACAAGGGTGCGCTCAAGGAAACTCATCATTTCTTCTGGGCTGCCCTTTGGTTAAGGACGCAGGTGGTCGAGGTCGGCTGGGCCACTGACATCAGCCCACCATCACTTTGCCGGGTGGCGTAAACTTGACGGGGAATCATGTGGGAAGGCTGACCGTAGGGGGCGCCGTCGATCCAGTGGGTGATTGTGGTCATGTATCTCTCCTGAAGTTTTGGGTACTGAAGCTGGGTCCGGCGGATTGCGTCGTCTCCACCGGCAGCAGAAAAAGTTGACTGGGTAACCGTCTTTTATCCGTCCAGCCTGGCCTGACGACCGGAGCCGCCGCAGCTTTGTACACACAACCCTCCGGCGCGGGATGCGCCATCCCGCAGCCGATCGCCTGGAAAGCCGGTTCCGGCGAATCGCGCGCCACCGCGCGGGTCGTGGAACTTTGTACTAACAACCGGCGGGACGTTTCCAAGGAGAACTTCCTTCACGAAGATCTGCGCCATCTTCATCCGCACAGTCTACTTGAATTATCTGGAAGGGCAGCGCATGATGAAGTCGGAGTTGAGACCGCCTCACCCTCACGCTGCGGGCATAGGCGCTTGCGGACCGCTGCTGACGGCAACAGCGTTTCAGCTCGCGCACCCACGGAGCCTGAGAGCACCACCGGCAATTGTCGTCCCCGCGACGACAGCCCCTCGCCGGAGCCCCCTGCTGCCTCCCCTGGCAACCTGCCGTGAGAGCCCTCGTCCGAACCGGATGGTCCCCGCCGCGACGGAGACCACCGCGGTCACGACGCTGCCGGACAGGACCGGCTCCACACCCGGACCACGACCTGCAAACAATGAGCGCCCGGTTCACCACGAGTCGCGCGCGAGGGACCACCACGGTGGCACCTGCACCTGCTGAAGAAGGTCAGCGACGACGACGATGATGATGACGACAAGAAGAGTACGACGAGGACGACCAAGAAGGACAAAGCGACGATAACGACCGCGACGACATCTGACTGCTGGAGCCTGGTCTGCCGGCCCCTGCCCCAGAGACCCACGCCGTGATCGCAGACAGGCTCACGTCTCACCGGCCCCACTATCCCGTTGTCAGGGCAGCGCCGGAGGAGCCAAGGATGTCAGAAACAACCACTGCGCACTCATCTGATCCTGGCACGTCGGTGTGGTGGCTGGTTCTACCACTCGCCGGAGCCATCGTGCGCTGCTGTAATCCCCATCTCAGTGCCCTCGAGGTGTGGAGTGTGCTCGGTCCACTTGGGGGCCTTGTGGCGTTGCTACGGATTTACCACAGGTTAGGACTGATCCTCGACACGGGCGCGCAACAAAATGGATCGCCGAGGTGTCTGGGGGATTCCGCCCGATCGGCAAGGCAGACCCCTGGATTCGCTGCGCATCTCAGTTGCGGTCCGACAGGAGTTATCGCAAATGGCGTTCGCCGCATGCACACGACGAGCTTCATGCTCGAAAAGACCGCACCCCGTCCTGGTGGAGGGTCACCGATGGCGCAAGACCTGCCTCCGGCTGAGTCTGGTATACCCGGACGCCCCGCGTCCCGTTTCAAGAGCGGATAACGACGGAGGCTGGAAAACTGGCAGAATCATCGCAACACCACCATTTTTCGCTGACAACGAACGTTTCAAAGAGAGTTCACGCCAGTCCCGAACATGTGGACTGATGATTCGCATCACGACCCGCAGCGAACTACACACCGATGGCGTAGAGCCGGAGAAAAGTTCCCTGGCTGGGAGATCGTCATCAGTTTCCGCTTCTGCCAAAGTCGTCCAACACTGAGCCGAGGCAGGAGAAACAGAGCCACGCTGCGACCCATCCATTGAGCAGCCTGGCCGAATGGTGTGCCTGGCAGGGCTGAGATTACGCCATCGCCCATGTCGCACCCCATGCGCCACCAGGCCTGGCCCTGGTGAGTCGGTGGTGGACTGGGAGCCACCAGTCCGCAGCCCGCCGGCGAAAAGCCTGCATGATGACGCAGATCCCGGGATAGATCCTGGTCAGATGGAACCTGCGAGATCGGCAAAACCACCGATGCGCCATAATGGGTGCTACAAACTGGCAAGGACCCTGGGGAAGCCCTGACCTCTGGCAAAGAAGCTGACTGCCCCTGACCAAGACCACGCTGAGAACCATACACCTGCCCCAGCAGTCCAAGCCGTGACGCTGGTGTTCGGCTGCATCCAAGAACCCGCTGGACAGGATACGGTGACGAGCCTGTGCAGGAAGCGGAACACCATACAAAAACTCTTCTGCAAATCCCACCAATGCCAACAACCCCGGCAACTACGCCATCTCCTCACAGACATTCATCACAACCACGACCGCGCCGAGAACTCTAGGCAAACAAGCCATCGCTATCGACCCCAACAACGCCAAAATCTCTAGGCAACTACGCTATCTTCTCAAAAACATCTGCCACAACCACGACCGCGCTGAGAAACCTACAAACAAGCCTAACGAAACCGACCCAACAACGCCAACAACCCTGCAACTACGCCACCAAAACATCTATCACAACCACGACCAAGCCGAGAAACCCACAAACAAGCCCTACCATCGACCCCAACAACGCCAAATCAGGTAACTAGCCATCTCCTCAAATATTCATAACCACGACCAAAAGGAGGAACTCTACACACAAGCCTCCTCACCATCGACCCCAACAACGCCACCAACCCTGCAACTAGCGCCAACCTCATCGCACACATTCGTCAACCATGATCATGCTGAGGAACTCTTTCACATGTGTCTTCACCATCGGACCCCAAAACACCAGAACTCTCTGCAATTACGCCAACCTCCTCACAGACATTCGCCATAACCACGACCAGCCGGAGGAAACCTACAGCAAACAAGCCCTCACCATCGACCCAACAACGCCAACACCTCGGCAGCAATCACGCCGCCAACTCCTGCAGACATTCGCTACGTCCCACGACTGCGCTGAGGAACTCTATAAATGCCTCACCATCGACCCCAACAACGCCATCTACTTCGGGAATTATCTCTACTCTGTTCGTGACGGGTCGGGATGAGAGGGGCGAAGTTTGCGGAGCGCGCGCGCCGGAACCTTCTGCTGAGCAGGGGCAAAACAGCGTGAGCGTTACCACTATCGCACCCCGGCACTGGATCACGTCGGGGCACTCAAGTCTCTTGGCTGACGGGCTGACCGGCGACTACGTTTGAGGGAAACCTGAACGCCTCATAGACGGGAGGAAGACCCCGGTGGCTGGCCTGCCTGGGCGGTCGCCGAGGCGCTACGGACCGCGATACAAGCGCGCTGGATGACTTTTATGAAAACGCATCGGCGTGCGACCTCGATCTCCTGACCGGAAAGAACAGCCTGGCGGTTTCGCCTCGGCCTCAAACCACCGGGGCTTCACGCAGGCAAGCCGGGGCGCCGGTCAGGTGGCGAGACCCATGCCGCGGCGTGTGCCCAGGCCCGCCGGTTCAGCGAGACTGCCCGCCTCGGCGGGGGCGGTTCCTCCCACCAGTCGGGCAGGTCAATCAGCCGGGCGCAGGGAGGCGATGCGGATGGCCCTCGCGCGGTGACCGCCAGGTACCGGTATCCGGTCGGCATCCAGGAGACGCCCGGTTCGCTGGGTCAGGTGCCAGCTGCCGTGGGTTTTCACCCGGTGTGAATCTCGACAACGGCCCGAGGTTTCCCCACCTGTCTGGCTCCGGACCGCCGTCGTCGACGGGGATGGTGTGGTCCAGGTCGCAGCTCCGGTGACGGCGTCACCCCCGTAGGGAAACACGTCGCGGCATGAGGGGGATTCGACCGCCGTGCGCAGCGACACGAAGACGGTGTGGGGTCTCAAATATGGCCCAGGTGATTCACGACGGCCGACCGTCACCAAGGAACCGGCCAGGAACCCAGGAAAGCCGGGTGCATGTGAGAGCACCCCAGCGCTCCACCACGGCGGCACCCGATGCGACACAGGATTCTCGAACCTGCGATCCCGCCGACCTCTCCCTGCCACCACCGAGCCCGAGGGCGATCGGGTGGCGTTCACGTGCACCACCACGGTGGCCGCGGGCAGCGCGTCCTGCCGCCCAGCCGCCGGGCCAGAACACCAACCGGCGGCGCGCCGGCTGCCGCAGGTCACCCTCCGTGGGCAGGGTCCGGGCGACAGCAGTGAGGGGCGATCGAAACGCGACGCTGTCGGCGGCGCGTCCACGATCCCCAGATCGTGCAGTGCCCATCGGTGATCCCAGAGACCTCCACGTCCCGGCGCAAGCTCCGCTCGGCTCAGCCCTGGCGGCGACCGCGGATCGGCCCACGATCCACTGACTCAATGTGTGCTTGAGGACCGCTGCCACGACCAGACCTCTTCATCGCCCAGTACGCCGATCCAGCCACCCACCGCCCTCACGCCCAGCACGGCGGCCCGGTTGGTGACGTCAACCACCCCGCCACCACCCGGCAGCTCCCTCACCCAGGAAGGCCTCCAGCCGCGCGGGAACCTGAAGCGCACACGTCGGCGATCCTCCTGCACGCGAACCATGGAGATCCTGAGATCCCGGCAATCTCGGCGGCGAGGAACCCCACCTCGGGGTGCCCGCGACCGGCATCACGCGCTCCATGCCCTCGAACACCGCTTCCGATCGTCCTGAGTTCGGCGCCGCCACCACTGCGGCGACCTCGGCGCGCCGCGATCTCGCCCCATCAAGCGCGCGGCAAAAAGCCTGACACACACCCAACCACCTCGAACATAGCATACGATTACACGCACTCACCCCACATATATAGAAGCTATGTTCGATAACCGTTCGATAACTTCTTCGCAGGTTTGACCGCGTCCCGTGGTTTCGACACGACCCGCTTCGCAGAGCGAGCAGGCCACAGCTCAACCAACTTCGAGAAGGCGACAAAGCTGGTCGAGCGGGCCAAGTGAGGAAGGAGCAGTCCGAGTCGAAACCACCCCACCTGGAAAACCAAACCTCCACCCAAGTTCCCCAGACATGCACAAGAGGTTTCACACGACCACTGCTTATATTTTGCCAGCTCAAATCGGTCAGGAGGACACAAAGCCGGTTGAGCTGAACCGCGACGAAGGAGCAGTCCGAGCCGGAAACCACCCACATCTGAAAAGCTGCAACCCGACCTCCCAAACACCCTGGATACCACGACATGGTTTCGACACGACCCACTTGTTGACATCGCAGATCGGCTCAACCAATACTTCGTGGAGGACAAAGCGGTTTGAGCCGAACCGACGAAGGAGCAGTCCGAGTCGAACCACCCCACAATCTGAAAAGCCAGAACCCAACGCAAGTTCCCCACACGCGCAGGCACGAGGTTTCGACCGGCTTTCGCGTCGATTTCGCCTGCTTTAGGTCCCCAGACACGCACACGAGGTTTCGACACGACCCGCCTGCTGACGTTCGCGGATCGGCTCAACCAACGGTGGGCCGAGATATGTTTCGACACGACCGGCTCAACCAACGTGGGAGAGGATGAAACCGTCGACTGTGGCGGGGATGCCCCCTCACACCAGGCGGTAGCCCATCCCCGGACTGTTTCGAAGCGTTGCTTGCCCAGTTTGTTGCGCAGGTAGGAGACGCAGACGTCGACGATGTTCGAGCCGGATCGAAATCGAAGTTCCTGCTGCTGAGGGAGGAGCTGCTCGCGGCTGAGCACCTGGCCTGGGTTACGCAACACCTCCGCAGGGTGTGAACTCACGGGCCGACAGATCCACCCATTGGCCGTCGAATCTGGGCGCGACGAGTACGGTAGTCCAGCACCAGGCCGCGATGTTCAGGTGATTCGCGGACGTCCTAGCGGGTTCGGGTTCGGCCCCAGCTGCAACCGATCCGCGCCAGCAGCCCTCAAAGGAGAAGGCCGGCACAATCGTCGGCGCCACCCTCCAGTCCTGCCACCCGGTCGGCCACCGACGAGCGCCGTGAGCATGGATCACCGCGTCGCCACGCCCTGCCCGCGGATGTTCCAGCACCTCGAATCCGTCGATGTCCGGCAGGCTGACGTCCAGGATGATCAACAACGCGAAGTCGCCGTGCACTGGCCAGCGCGTGCCCCAGTCTCACCGGAGGCTGTGGTCTCGGATGTGGAATCCCGCCGACTTCAACCCTGGCTACGAACCGGATCCCAGTTCGTCCTCGATGATCAATATGCTGCTCACCGCCGGTCTTCGGTTCGGATGCGCCTCCGGAAGCGGGTTCTCCGATGGGCGAGGGTGTGGGACTCGCGGGGTTCATCGGAACCCGCAGCGTGAACACTGATCCGCCCTCTTGCGCCGTGGATTCGATGTCCAGGTGCCCGCCATGGGCCCCCACGATACCGTCGACGATGCTAAGTCCCAATCTCGACCCCGATGCCCGCTCGCCGCAGCCGCCGTCCGGACGAACCGTTACGCACCGCCTCGGTTCCTCCGGTGTCATGCCATACCCTGATCGCGCACCCACAACAGCACCCGACGCTAAGTCTCCACCCGCGACCATCCCGATCCGGTTCCTCATCGAAATACTTGACGGCATTGGCCGCGAGCACAAGCCACGCACGCGATCCGCCCGGATCCAGCAATCGCCGAACCATCGCGACGTGTTCCAGCTGCCAGTCGCGTTCCCACACCTTCGACTTCCCCAACACCTGATCGGTCAGCTCCGCAACATCGCAGCTGACGGGGTCACGAAATCCATTCGAGGCCTTCGCGAGCGTGAGGTCGTTGACGAGCACCCCCACGCGGTCGAGCTCGTCGATGGCGAGTTCCCAGTCCGATGACGTCATCGGGCCGTCGTGGTCGATCAGCTCCAGGTGTCCGCGCACCACCGTGATGGGTGCGCAGCTCGTAACCCGACGTCGTCGAGGCCACGCTGCCCCTCGACCGCACCCAACCCGCAGTCCAGCATCCGCCGACGGCCTTCGCCAGGGCGGCAGAGTCATCGCCGCCCACAGAACACGGGTGGTCAGGTCGTGCCCATCGATCTGATCGGTGGCTGCCGAGCCCCCCGATCGGCCGAGCAGCCTGCCAAACGACCAGCCACGTCGGAGCGATCAACAACACAACCGTCAGCACCGCCGCCACCGCGTAGAACGCCATGGACTGCCGCAGCTGCCGCCAGGTCCAGCGTCGACGACGCGCAGTGTGCGCGCTGGTCGCCGATGATCACGCTCTTCGCCACGAGCACTCCGGTAGTCCGTCCCGGACGTCCGGATGAATTTGATGACGCTGTCGCCCCCGCCAGGCTGTCCTGAACGGTCGCTGTCGGGTCGTCCTCGGGTTTGATCACGTCCAGGTGATGAACTGGCGCACACTGTCGATAAACCCCGCCCGGAGTCGTGGCCGAGATGACGCTGCGGCTCACAGCGGTTTTGCACGCCGGGGCGGAGGTGAACGGTTTCCTGGTTTCCGGGTCTGCCCTCGTGGCCAGCGCCCCCTTAATTCACCCTGCACCTGCCCGCTGCTCTCGGCATCCTAGAGGTGCTGGTTCGAAGGATCCCGACAATCGTCCCGGAGATGGTCAGCGCATCCCGGCCAGCCAGCACGGAGCACCATGAACCTGAGGTGAATGGCGTTCGCCCGCCGCGACGCCGAAACCACCGCCTCATTCTGCCTATCTACCATCCCGGAAGCCGGTCGGCCGAGTCGCGGCGAACTTTTCCCCACCGATCGGGCCGCCCAAACGGGATTCCGTGCTGGTTCACCGTCCCGTGGCCGTGGTAGTCCCAGCCCGAGCGCGCCAGCGGGGCCAATGAGGGTTGCGACCGTCGATTACGGCGCGACGCACCCAGGTCGCGTGACCTCGGGAATGATCCAGCCCGACGTACCCGGCCCGCCCGGTGAGTAGCAGTACCGTGGTCGGCGTCCCGCAGCGCCTGGGTGCGTGCCGGGTTCCCGTGACGAGGTCCGGATGTTGCCAAGCAGCGGCGTCGAGGGTCTGGGGTCGCGATCACCTGCGCGCCATATGCAGGCGTAAGATGCCTGAGGCGGCGAGTCGCGGATGTCGTCGCTGTTGGGTTTGAACGCGGCCCGAGCACGCATCTTCGCCCCGGAGCGCACGAGCTGCAGAGCGATTCAATTCACCCGGTCGCGGGCGACGCTGGCTGATGGCGTCGACCCGCAGAAAGCGCGAGACGGCGTCGTGGGAGCACCGAGTTCCGGCAACGCCACAGCGATGTCCTTGGGCAGCCAAATGCCAGACCCCACCTCGGCCCCAGGAATCGCTGATCTGATGCGCTCGTCGTGCCTGAGAGCGTCCGCCAGGGCGGTCGTCAGCAGCCGCTCGCGCTCGCGCAGCTCCGCCATCGCGTGCTGGATGAAACCGGGATCTTGCGGCCAGGACAGCTGGCACAATTACCCAGCTCCGCCGTCACGTAGTCGGCAGACGATCTGCGGATGCCGTCGGCCAGCAGCCGGGCGTAGACCCGTCGAGCCGGGTTCGTCCCAGCCCGCGCGTGCAGGATCAGCAGACAAGCCGTAGAGATTATGTGGTCGGGATGGAGTGGTGCCGTCACGGCGAAACCCCACGCAGGAACTCGATTCCACACCGCGATGTTCCCGTTCCGCCAGCCGGTCCGCCAGGTGCGCGGTTGTGCAAGCTGACGGGACGGTGGACCTGCCCACCACCACCGATCCGGTGCAGCCCCAGCCAGCAGTGGTGGCGACGGCAGCGTCGACATAGCTGCTGAGGTCCGCGGCCCCGGTGTCGGACTGGGGCGCTGACGGTTACGAAGGCGTGATCCACGTCGGCCAGGTCGTCGCTGGGGCAGGCAACCGCAACCGCCGAGCCCAGTGAGTGCCTCGAAACTGGGTTCAGAACGGCGTCCGGGCTCCGCAGACAGCGCCGCCACCCGGTGTCGCGCCGACGTCGAGATGCCGAGTACATCGTGGCCGAGTTCACGCTGCAGGCGGCGCAACGCCCCCAGGTACTCCTGCAACCAACAAACTGAGAGATCTCATATGTGTGTTTCTCGCTCACGTCTGACACATGTGCCGGAGACGTGAGGCTCTCCACCCAGCGGGGGCAGCCAGCCAGCCGATGGTGGAAGGCACATGAAGGCGAGCTGCAGCCGGGAGGCCTGGTGGTATATTTCTATGATGTGCCCAGGAGTGGCGGGCAGGGAGCCGGGCCAGGTCGCCCAGCAGCAGACCTGAGGATGCGGTCGCGTTCCTGCTGGGTGAGACGTCCCCAAACATGTCGCAGCTCGACGTGGGCCCACAGATTCCCCAGGTCCAAGGCGGCTCCTCGCCGCGGGCCGCGGTATCGAACCAGCAAGACTTATGGGCAACGCCGTCCCACAGGAGTTGCTTGTCGGAGGTCGCGGCAGAGCACGCGGCGCCGCCGTCGCCGAACTATGCTGGCAGGTTTCCACGACCTCGGCGCTGTCGGTCCGTGAGCGGCAGCGCCCTGCGTTCCCGTGCGCGGGCGCGTTCCGCACCGCCACAGCATCGCCCGCCCCTGTCGTCCCTGTGTGTTCTGGCAGCTCGGCGGGGCGCGCGACCAGACCGGGCCAGGTCTCGGCGAACGCCGCCACCCGGGCAGCGCGCGTCACCGCCGAGGTCGTGAAAGGTGCGACCGGCAGGAGCGCCAGCCCGCCCGTGACGCGAGGCTGCACCCGCCGCGGTGATTCCGGAACCGTCGCACAGCTCCGCGACCCGTGAGGACTGCACCGCGACGGTGCCGGGCGCGGTCCCCGACGGCGAACTTGATGGCTCGGCTGTCGGGTAGGTGACCACGGCCCGGCGGTGGAGCCGGTGCACCACGAGCCCTGCGACGCTGTAAAGGCCCAGTCCGGAAGTTTTGCATCGGAGGCGTGGCTGGTGATCCACACCGCCGTTCCGGGTTGACCTGCTCCGCGCGTGGAGGCAAAGCCCACGGAGGCGGCCAGCTCGAAGGTGATCGAGCCGCCGCTGCCGGGCCAGGCGCGCCGTACCCCGTTGGAGCGCACGAACCGTCATGTCAGGCTTTCACGTCGAAACCTGTATCCATCGAGATCGTCGAGACCTGCTGCTCTCAGTCGCGGTGGTGGCACGTCTCAGCGTGGGTCGGCGGCCCGCAGGATCAAGGCGGAGGCGCTTTCACGACCGCCCGTCGCAGCTGGATCCCTGGCACCTGCCCGCCACCGTCGCGGTAGTCAGCTTGGTTAAAGGCGGCATCGTCTAGACCGCGAGGAAGCGTAATTCCGTCGACGGCGCGGGAGCCAGGCAGGCGCGGTCGAAGTCGGCGGTGAGCCGCCACCGCGTCGCGCGGCGTGGGTGGTGAGCACCCGTGGTCGGTATTGCGGTCGCCGTGGACAGCACAGGCATCGCGGGAGGCGAGACCCTGGAAGTTCCATGACCACCCGAAGTGCATCCGGCTCCGCCAGGTCCGGGCTAGTTCGTCGAGCAGGTCGGCGTGAGCCAGCCGTCCCCTGGGCGACGGGGTCGGAGGTGTGGGCGGCGAGCGAACGGGCCAGGGTCACCGGGAACCTCGGCGGCGTGGAGCCGGCGGGGAGTATCACCCCGGCAGCGCGAACGTGGGATCACAGGTGCCGTGACGGCTCGCGGTCGGCCCCGGGTGGGTTTCCCGTCGAGGAGGTCCTATCCAGGTCGCTGGTGAAGGTGGGACGCCGACGCCTCCAGGGCGCGCGGTCGTCGACGGCGGCGGGGGTTTCGACCACCCCGCCATGGAAACGGTCGAAGGCCACCCCCTGCCCAGCTGGTCGCGACCCGCACCACACGCATCCTGTCGCGCACCACCACCCTGCAGCGGGTTGTAGCGCAGCACCCGCGACACCCAGCTCCCCGAGTTTCGGATGCGTGGCGCGTCGGCGGCGCGCCGCAAAGCTCGGGTCGGCGGCAGCGGGCCGGTTTGCACCAGCAGCCCCCGAGTTCGCGCTCGGTGGTTTCTAATGCCCAGTTCACCGGCTTCCCGGCTGGTCCGGCGGCTTGCTGTGCTGATGGCCACAGGAACGCAGCCATCCGACCGATGGCTGGCAGGCCCGTCGAGACCGACGACCAGCGAGGTGCGGCCTGATCCGGCAACCGAGCGGCCCGGAACGAACGGTCCCGCCTTTTGTCGCTAAGCCAGTCAGTCGAGCACGCGGAAACGAGCTGTTCTGGATGTTCATTAAGCGCGGGCTCTCGGTCCTGATGGAGTCCATGTCACGACCGCTGGCGCACCCAGGCGGAACACGTCGCTGGTGGCGATGAGCTCACCTCCCGAGGCATCGGCGAGCCGATGCGTCCGTCACTCGATCCACTACACGCGCGCGTCGCTCGGAGCTGCCACCCCGGCGTCGTGGGTGACGGCCAGGTGGTGGCGCGCGGCGAGCCGGTCGATGGCGTCCAGCACCAGGCCTGCGGCCTCCGCGACCGGTGGTGGCGCCCTGCCGAGCACCACGACAGGTGAGCGGCGCAGCAACGCCCGCGATCGCGCGGGACCGCTGCCGCTGGCCTGCCGGAGGGTGCCGCCGCGTTTCACGACGGTGCCGTAGCCGTCGCTGTTCCCGTATTGGTCGTGGGCGCGGCGGCGCAGGCGGCGGCCTCCACCTCCGCGTCGGTGGCGCTGCCGCGCGACCCATGCGGATGTTCCCGCGGATGGTGCCGCGAACATGCACCGCCTCCTGGTGCAGCGCAGGGGAATGCTGGCGCGCAACTGGGTCAGGTTGTCGAGGTCGGTCGGGCGGTGCTCGAGCCGCACACACCCGGAGACGAGTCGATGGGCCCGCACCAGCAGCGACACGAGTGGACTTGCCCGCTCCCGGACGGCCTGACGATCGCGACCCCGCCTCGCCGGGCCACGGTGATGACGTTCAGGGTCGAGCCGCGCAGCACCTGGACGCCGTCGGGCCTGTGACCACCTCGGTCGACACTGCACGGCACCCACCACGACGTTCGGTCGCACCGGTACGCTGCCGCTGACGACGTCGGGGTGATCGAGGTCGGCGACCCGCCCGGAAGCACTGGCCCGCTGCGACCCGTGTGCTTGGCCGCGTCACGCAGCGGCTTCATGGTGGTGCGCAGGGTAAGTGGTGAACGCACCGATCGCCGGGGCCCATCGCTTCTGCATCACCCGCAACCCGCCGCCGACCAGCGACTCGCGGTCGCCAGGCCGCGACGATGACGCTCGGTGGTGCGTTCCAGCCTGGCGGCGGGAGCACGCACCGCACCCTCCCGCAGCACGTTCGGTCGGCGGAGTTCTTCTACCATGTTTTCCGAACCGTGAGGCTGCACCACGCGGATCGACGCGAGATTCCTGAGCGGTGTTGGCCAGATGCCCCTCGCCCTTGCACGGGCCCTGCGGGACGCGTCGGTGATCTTCCGCGACGTCGGACCCGACGTCACCGCGAAGGCCACGATCGCCACCGCAGCGACACTGGCGAGCAGCGGGTCGAGGACGAACATCACCACGAGCCATCACCAGCAGGGTTGCGACGTTGGCCAGCAGCGCGGCATGCCTGCGGTGATCGCGACCTCCTGCATCCGGGGCGACGTCTCACCGACGATCCGCTGCACGGTGTCGGCGCTGCGGTTGCAGGCATGGAACTGTTGGGACAGTCCCTGGACGTGCGGAACACGCGGGCCCGCAGCGACGTGGCGGCCGGGAACCGACCAGCGCGAAAAGCCAGATGGTGGCCAGGTAGTTGCTGAGGGCACGCAACCCCCACGATCAGCAACAGCGCGACACCGCACCCAATCAGCAGCTCAACGCTCGCGGGCTGGTGCGGACACTTCGCGCCCCCGGAACGCCGTGACCGCGCTCGACGACGATCTTCAGGGGCCACGGTTCCAGCACCCGGAAAGCCACCTCCATCAGCAAACGCGAGCACCCCGAACAGGATGAGCGCGCGATGCGGGGCGATGTCGGGTGCGACCAGCTTCCGAGGCTGCGCCGCATCGAGGGGCTGTCGCGTCAGCCATCGGCCCTCCCGGCCAGGTCGAGAATGTGGTCGACGGCACCGGCCCAGCTGTGTTTCTCCTCGGCCTGCACCCGTCCCCGCCAGCCCAGTTCTCCGCGCACCACGGGGTCGGCGGCGAGGTCGTCGATGGCGGCGGCCAGCGCAGCCGGGTCGGAGGGCGGCACTAGGGGTGCCCAGCTCGCCGAGGGATCTGCGGCAGCGTCCGACGGCGGAGGCCACCACCGGCAGTCCAGCCGCCGGGTATTCGTAGACCTTCAGGGGCGAAATGCTGCTGCTGTTCGCCGCCGAGATCGGGGTGGGGGCCACGCCGATGGCGGATCCGGCAAGCTGCCCCGGCATGTCGGCGGGGGCGACGGCACCGCGCAGTCCACCTCGATCCCGAGGCCGCGGCCTGCTCTCCAGGGCGGCCCGTTCGGGACCGTCGCCGATGATTCGCAGCTTCAGGGGCCGCTTTTCGGCGAGGGCCGCGGCGGCCAGCAGGTCGGTGACACCGCGCCATGGTTTGAGGGTTCCGACGAAGGTCACCACCGGGTCGCTATCTCCTCGGGCCGCGACACGGTGCGGGTGATGCTGACGCCGTTGGGAACGGTGTGGATCGCTCTCGAGCCGGTGCGTTCCCGCACCCAGTCGCGGACAGGATCGGAGACCGCGATGGTGGCGGTGCTGCGGCCACCTGCCGAGGCCAGCGTTCCCGGCGGCCTCCTCGTCGACGAGCATCGCGGTGGGTGCGCTGCTCCTCGATGAGCGCCGACCTCGAGGACCCCGACTCGCTCCGGTGGCCTCTGTCACCTCGGCGAGCGCGGTGCTGAACAGCGAGTAGCGCCTCGTAGATCAGGTCGGCGCCGTCGGCGATGATGCGCGCCGCGATCCGTGCGGGAAACCTCCTGCTGGGCGCTCGGCCCTGCAGGGTCGTCGGCTTCGATGCGGGTCTCGATCACCTTCAGGCCGGCCAGGTCGTCGGGGATGTCGCGCCCGGCACGCGTGGTGTGGACGGTGACGTCGTCCGCGACGGATCAACTCCCGACACCTCCCACGATTGAGGACCCTCCGTGCCGAGACGAGGGATTCCGGGATCGACGGTGACATGGGCGATACGCATCGGTGCTTCTCCCTCCCACGCGGAGCGTGGCCGCGGCGGCGGCTGTTGTTCCTCGATGAGGGCCCGGGCATTGCGGGCAGTGACCACGGGCACCTGTCCGGCGGCGCCAGCTCGGCCGAGGGAGCGGGTCAGGCGGCGACGTCGCCAGGTTGGATGACGATGCCGGTGTCGTTGCGCACCACCTCGGGCAGGCCGCATGACGGGTCGCGACCACCCGCAGTGCCGGGCCATGGCCTCCAGCACCACCGTCGGCAGACCGTCGATGTTGCCGTCGTCGGCAGAATGAGGGGCAGCGAAGACGTGGGGAGCCGCGAATCAGTTCCGGAACCTCGTTCTGGGTGAGCGGACCCAGCAGGCGGAGCGCTCCCCAGGTCGAGCGTTCGATCTGAGCGGCGGCTTGCCGCGCAGCTCACCGTCACCCGCAATGTCCAGTTCGACGAACGTCGAGGGCCGCGACGCGTCGATGAGGTCAGCGAAACTCTTCGGGACGAGCCGCCCGACGGTGGCGATCCGCAGCGGAAGGCTCATGTTGGATCGGGTCGCGGTGAAAGCGTTCCAGTTCGAGGCGGGCGTTGCTGCAGGAAATTCTCGCCCCGGTGCCGTCGAGAACCCTCGTTCAGGTAGCGCTCGTTGAAAGCGGCTGATCGCGATCACTCGGTGCGTGCCAGCAGATCCGCCGCAACCAGTCGCGGTCCACGGATTCGTGGTAGATGTCCTGGCGTGCGTGGTGATGGTGTAGGGCACCCCCGTCAACCGGGAGGCGAGCCACGCCATCCGGCCCGCCAGGGAAGCGAAATGGGCGTGGAGGGTGGTCGGTCGCCGTCGTCAATCACGGACGCCGCCAGGAGATTCCCTGCGCCACCTCGTCGGCGGGCAGGGTCGGCGATGTCGGGCGCGAGCTCGGCGAATCGACGTCGCGGGTCCTCGTGGCGCAGGCAATTGCTGAGCTGAGCCCAGAAGTCGCTGGCCTCGAGGGCGCGGCACCCACGACACCTGGGCACGCACCCGCGCGATCTCCGGGTGGAAGCGGGCATCAGGTCGGTGGGACGCAGCGCGTAGATGCGCAGGTCGTCGCCGTGGGCCCTCACGGGCCAGGGATCTCGGTGACGATGAAGGTCTCGAGAGAAACGCGGGTACACCTTGAGGACATATCCGATGCGGGTCGTACTACAACCTCCTGGGCGGCGAGTTGGCGTCATTGAGCAGGTCGGCGGCGAAATCGGCGGTGGCCGCCAGGCCGTCGCGGCGATGTGGGAGCGGTCGACGTGGCGCGTCACGGCGTCAGCCACCCAGTCACCGAGGGTCTCGGCGGTGACCTGCGGGTGCGCATCACGTCGAGGGCGCGGGGCGTCGCAGAGGGCCTCGGCGCGGATCAGCTGCTCCAGTCGCGGGGTCTCGCGGGGCACGATCAGCGCGAGGGGTGTCGGTGGCGAGGATCTCGCAGACGGTGTTGTACCCGCCCATGGAGATCACTGGCGGCGGCTCGGCGATCTGGCTGCCCAGACCCGGCCAGGGAGCGGTGCACCGGTGCGCGGGGCGGCCTGCGAGGCGATGGCTCGAAACTGGCGTCGTCAGAGCTGCGGCCCGGTGACGACGATGTTCTCGTACCACGTCGGGACGCGCATGGCGACGCAGGCGCGCAGCAGTTCGTGACCGTCGGAACCGCCGCCCGCGGTGGTGAGCACGAAGGGTGTAGGGTTCGATCGGTTCGCCGTGAGTCGCTGACGCGACGGTCGTGGGCGAGGTAGCCGGTGAAGCGGATGCGGTCGGCCAGGGCGGGCGGGGGCCTCTCCGGTCGCAATGGGGTCGTGGACGGCGGGTCGCCATAGACCCACACCTCGTCGACGAGATCGGCGCAGCCGGTCGGGGGTCGCCGAGACGCTCCCACTCCGCAGCGGCGACGAGTCTCGTCGAGGACCACCGCAGCTGACACCACCACGCATCGGGTGGTGCTCACGCAACGCTGAGGGCGAGCCCCGCAGCTCGGACGAGACGCCGTAGATGTGGCGGTCGATGATGACCAGGTCGGGTTTGAAACCGAGCAGGGCAGCCTCGCAGCCGCGAACGGAGCTTGATCAGGTCGCCGGTGGCGCCGGACAGGTTGTGCGGCTGGTGAGCTGTCACGACGCCATGAGACGCCCGGGATGAGGACTGCAGTCGAAGCCCTCGGGCAGAGGGAAGCGCGATGCGGGTGCCAGCCTGGTGACCAGGGAGCCCTGCGACGTCGGCGTCGACGGCCCCGGCAGACGCCGGGCAGGTTATGAGCGATGGCCAGGTTGCGTCGCACATGCCCCCGTGAGGCCTTGGGAGTCGTGGCTGTACAGCAGCACCCGGTGGTTTCGCCATGATCGTTGCCTTTCTCTCCAGTCCCGTTGTCCGGACTGAGAAAGCATTGCAACCAAAATGAAGCAGGATGAGGCCGACGAGAGCCTCATCTTGTTGAATTAGCTCTCATCAGCGTCCTCACCCGCTCCCCAGCCCCTACTTCCCCATGTTGCTGGCCTGTACCCCCGTTTGCTGGCCTAATGCCTGAGTTCCGGTTTCAGCTGGCTTGTTCGCATGTTTTGCTGGCCGCACAGCACAGGCAAACGTGAACAAGGCCAGCAAAACAGGAACAAGGCCAGCGGAACCGAACGGGGAGGGATGGGCGACAATGAGGACATGCTGAGCATCCTGTCCCCCGCAAAGTCACACTCGACTTCGACTCACCGGTCACCGCCACCGGGCACACCGAACCAGGTTTGATCGACGAGACCGAGGGGCTGATCGAGATCATGCGCACCACATCTACAGCGACATCGCGAAACGATGCGCATCTCCGAGGACCTGGCCCACCTCAACGCGACGCTACCGCGAGTTCACCACCCCGCACACCCCTCGACAACTCGCGCCCGGCGGTGCTGGCCTGCCAACGGCGACGTCTACCGGGGGCTGCGCGCCCGCGACTTCGATGCCCGTGACCTCACCGAGGCGCAGAAGAGCCTGCGGATCCTATCCGGGCTCACGGGCTGCTGCGTCCCTCGACCCATCCAGCCGCACCCGCGCTGGAGATGGGCACCCGCTGGCACCGACCGTGGCCGCAACCTCCACGACTGGTGGGGCGGGCATCACCGACCTGGTTGCGTGAGGACCTGGCCCATCCCCGGGAGAAGGTGCTGTGTCAACCTGGCGTCGCAGGGTACTTTTGCTGCCGTCGACGCCGACCGCCTCGATGCGCGGATCGTCACCCCGCGTTTCGAGGACCGCGACCGAACGCACCGCCCGCGTGCCGCTCACGGTTTCCCGCAAACGCGCCCGAGGCGCCATGGCCGGCTGGTCCGCAACCGGATCCGCCTCGCCGGGCTCCCCGACTTCACCGGAGAACGGCTACGCCTACGACGACCAGCGCTCGTACACCCGATGCCCCCATCTTCGTCCGCTGACCGGATCACGAAGGGACGATCAGGAGGGATGCTCACTGCGGCGCATCGCGGGCCAGAACGTGTGGATCGGTGTCTGTGGTGTCTCAGGGGATGTACCACAACGCCGGGAAGTGCGGGTATCAGCCGGTGACAGCCGATGTGAAAGTCCAGAAACGCTGGTCCAGACCAAGAACCCGCAGGATCTTTGACTGGTGTGCTGGCCCAACCTCGCCTTTCCAACCGCGCTGGTGCTCGGGGCACACGGGGCCTCCTTGCCCCTGGCTGCCTCACTTCATGCCAGAAACTATTGCCGCGCTCCTCCTCAACAACTGCGTCAGCATGATGGCCAGTGGATTCGCCAGCGCGCGGCGGTGCGCCGTCGCCGCACGAGCCCAGTGCGGGAGGTCAATGGCGTGAATCTGAGGGGTGGCTTAGAGGCGACGCCGAAACCATGCCCTGACAACCACACGTTTGACATGGCGCGACGAGGTGGATCACCGCTCCCACACCGCGGTCAAGGTCCACACACCGTCCCGACTGCCGGTCTCCAGCCTGCCATCCAAGGCTGCCACACGGGCCTCGAGAAGATTGATCCCGAGCCCCGAATCCGGCCATGCGGGGACGTCGGAGAGACGAGGCCACCTGGTTTTGAACCTCGATGTGGAGCCGTCCGTCACGGGCCGACAATCGATGTTGCAAGTGCTACCGGGGGCGCCGTGTTGTGGCGACGTTGGTACTAGCCTCTCGGAGCACCGCCCGACGTGGCGCAGGGAGCCGGGCAGCATCGTCCGCAAGGTCACGGAAAACCTCGACACGAAATCCCACATCCTTCAAGTACGTCTCTGCGCGCACGAGATACTCGTCGAGGTCGAGCTCCGGTGTGGGAGGTGAATCCTTTCGCTGTCCTCGGGGTTCACCCACGCTGATGATCGACACCAGATGTCGCATCTCCCCCAAGGCGCCACGAGCAACAGTTGCTATCTCCCCGAAAGCAGCGCCGGCCTCTTCTGGGGAGAGTGTTGTTTCGGCAGTGTTGCCAGCATCGAGATTCTGGTGAGTTCGTGGGCCACGACGTCGTGCAGCTCCTGCGTGTCAATTCCCCGACGCTGCGCGGTGAAACGTTGTTCCAGCGAGTTGAGTACGTGCATGGCTGCGGCTTCCTCTCGCTCGCTGCTTCGCGCATCAGTTGCTCTCGTTTCGCGCTCTGAGCGCTCCTGCGGGTGAGAGAACCCACGCGATTCTGCCGAGTGCGATACCTGAAACGATTCCGACGACGGGTTCCCAGAAGGCGCTCGCATCGGCGTGAAAGGTTACTCGCATCACCAGATACGGAGGACCATGCTGAGCAACCTGAGCCAGTCGAGCAGCATCGCTGCCAGTACCATCAGGAAGAGTGCGGCGAGATTCAAGTTGTTGGAGTTGGGCATCAGGGCTGCTCCGCCCACCAGGAGGGCGAATGGCACCGGGGCCCAGGAGGGTCTGAAGGCCAGAGCCAAACCGGTTCCTCCGCAGCCCACGAGGATGAACAGGCGGACGAATGCCGGGGAGGAGGAGATTCCCGTCATCACATCCATCAAGAGAGACCTTGCGTCATCCAGCATTCCGGCCGCCGTGACGACTGACAGAGCCCACGACATCTTACGTGGTAGCTGGTGAACCGGATCGTGGAGTAGGGAACGCGGTAATCGCAGCCCAGGTGATGCACCGCTCAACGCCATCGTCAAGTCTCATGTTCTCACGCGACCAACCCTGCGCGAAATGCCGATACGATCAGTTGCACACGATCTCTACTGTCGAACTTCCTCATGAGATTGGACAGATAATATTTGATCGTGGACTCCGAGAGAAACAAATGGCTTGCCATTTCGCTGTTGCTGCTGCCTGCGCAAAGTTCCTGCAGTACCTGTTTTTCGCGCTCGGTGACCGCGGAGACGCCCATGTTTTTTGCTGGGTTGGAGCGGCTTGCAGCGTCGATCGGTAGCGGATCACTTGCGGGTCGATGACAAGCTCTCCTCTCGTTACGTCACGCACACTCTGGACAATCTTCTGCGGTTCGGAGTCCTTGACGATGTAGCCGCTGGCCCCGGCCAGCAGAGCTGGGGTGACATACTGATCGTCGACGTGCGCGGTTACCACAACTATCCGTGTGGTGAACCCCTTTTCCCGGAGGCGACGCGTGACCTGACTCCATCAAGATCAGGCATCTGAAGGTCGAGGAGCAAGACGTCGGGATTGCTGTTCTCAACCATCGAGATTGCTTCGGTACCGCCAGCCGCCTCGCCGATGACTTCAATATCCTCGGTGTTACTGAGGTACACCCGTAGTGCACTTCGGACGAAAGCCCTCGTCATCGACGATACCACCGCGATATGAGGGTTGAAGCGATGCCACCGTTAGCCTCCCATGGTTACTCTGACCCATACCACATGCTAACCCAGTAGCATGCTGGTTGCAACGCTGATTGGAGAGATTGCTGGGAAACCCTCAGCAGGTTTGACAGACGGAACTCAGTTGAGCGAGCCCCACGCTTCGGGGGCGAGGGATGCTGCGAACACCCCGACAGGTGAGCGCCGGGATGCCTGCCCCCAGGACCAGGACAGCGCAGAACGCCACGGCGCCCGGGTATCCAGCGATGTCCAGGGCGAAACCTGCAACCAGAGGTGCCAAAGGTGTCGTCACGGATCCGAGGAACGACACTGCGCTATCGACCCGGCCCCTGAGGTCTGATGGAACCTTCGCTACCAGGTAGCCGCCGATCACGGCGTTGAGGACGGGAGCGGAAAGAATTGCCAGAGCCATGAGGCCGATCACTACCCAAGCATTGCTTGCAACTATTCCGATCGGCAGGATCATCGCCGTGAGCCACACCAGGCAGAGTCCGATGAGCACCCACCACGGACGCGGGGCACCACGACGGCCGCGACTACCGCTCCGCACATCGACCCAACCGCCAGAGCGGAGGTGGATAGTCCCACCACGGCGGCGGAAACCCCTGCGAGCGCAGATGGAAGATCGTGGCAATCATGACCGCCGATGCAGCGAAGTTCACGACGGTGACCGTAAATACTAGCGCACAAAGAGTGCGGGTTCGGATCCAAAGCTTATGCCCGACCAGAAACCTTGATGTTCAGCTGGAGCTTTCGCCGCAACGGTGGTACTTCGTCGTGGAGCCGTCGGTAGAAGTAGGCCGCCAAGAGCGCCGCGAGCGCCGCGACCAGGAAAGGTACCCAGCTTCCCAACGTGTGAGAACGCCACCCTACCGCGGGAATTGCCAGGCCAAGCGCAGCTGACCGTCCCTCCGAGAGACTTGCCGCAGCGGCAAATCGGTCTCGCCGGTACCAGCGACTGAGCGTCGCGGAGAACGCGGGGGTTGCTATGGATTGGAAGACCGCGGCACAGAAGACGAAGCCCAGGAGCCAGACCAGACTGACAGATGAACGCAAGGACTCGAATCCCGCGATCAGGCAGTACGCAACTGCCGTCAAGCAGGCCAAGGTGCCGATAAGCCGATCACGCTTGAGTCGGTCCGCCATCATCCCGCCGGGCAGGAGGGCCACGCTTGTTCCAGCCGCGCTTGCCGCCACTACCAGGCTCGCGGCACTGGAGGAAGTGGTCACGGCGATTGCCAGTAGGGGTAGGGGCGACGGACGTGAGCACCCGTGCCGCCAACTGTGAGGTGTCGCGGCGAACCAAAGTCGGAAGAGTGGGTCGTGGCGCGGGGACCGTGTCTTGACAGCCGAGCGCCTCGGCGCGGAATAACCGGCGGCGGAGGTTGTCATGAGAATGTGCTGGTATCCCCGTCGTGAGCGCGTGCCGGCGCGGCTGTCATCGCGGATCCTCCTCAAAAATCCAGCCCAGCAGGTCCTCATGGGCGTTTTCCAGCGCCCGCAGCGCGACAAGTACGCCTGCTGTCCCGGTGGCTACATCCCGCTGAGGCGCCAGCCATCCCCACAGATCATTGCGGCGGGTGAGTCGGTGGCAGAGACCAGGCCGACCGCGTTGCGTTTCAAGATCCTCCGAAGCCGCATCCGAGCTTGCTCGGCGGCTGAGTTCTCGTCCAGCAACCGAGTCAGGCCGGCATATCCGAGCAGCAGGCCCGCGTAGCCGTTGAACAACCCCTGCGAACATGGACCCCGGTGCGTCGCAAAGCCCTGCGAAGCCCCTGGAAGACACGACCCTGAGGGCCTTCGGGCCGGAGGTCTTCTCGAACTCGCGGGAGAAGCACCTGAAGCCAGCGCTGCCGGTTGCGAGGTATGGCAAGCCCCTCGTCCCTTGATCGGCGAGGGAAACTGCCGTCCTGCTCGGTGTAGGGACGCCAGCTCGCGCGCCAGGGCCGTGGTCAGGCCGTCTCCAGCAGGTCGACTTCTCTCAGGAAACCGGGCTGACGAAGGGCGGTGTTGAACACCCAGGCGAGACCGAGATTGCCGTACAGCAGGCCCGTGCTCTGCATGCGAGGATCGTTGCCTCGATTCATCTTCGATACGACGATGAATTCCGAATCTGCGATGTACCGGCGGGCGAGCGACTCCACCGCTTCAGCGACGCGGGTGGATAGCTCTCCGTCCTCCCTTCACCACACGTAGCCGTGTGAGTCCCAGCAGTATGCCCGGAAGCCCTGAGAACACGGAGTGATTCTCCGATGCCAGGAGAGTCTCGAGTTTGGTGTGGACTACCTCGGCAGTCTCGTGAGGAAAGTCCTTCTCCAAGGCCAGCAGGTCGCCAACCAGACCGTTCATGAGGCCGAGATGGCGGGTATTGGGGGTCGGGAAGCTGGGCAGTGAGGCACCAAGAACCTCGTGCGATGGTGGCATCGCCGCTGGCTATGCCGGTCCAATCTTCCCTCGAGGCCCTCGATAGTGAACAGGATAGATCCTGCCCTTCTGATGGTGAAGAGCACTTGCCGCGATGAGGCCGTTCCTCAGTTCCCTCGTCCAGGAACGATCCGGGACGCGGTTCAGGGCGCGCACAGGAGCAATGGGCGTGATCACTGAGCCCTCAATTCCGGCCACCTCGCGCGATATATCCTCGATCTCGTCCAACAGGGCATCGGTGGCGGAGGAACCTGGGCGCAGCCACGGATGATCGTGATCGTGTCGTGCCAGGTCAAGCACTGTGTGCAGGTGATTGGGCTCAACCGCGCTCTCCGAGCGGGAGATCCAGAGCATCGACGCCGCGATCCGGCTCAACCCGTACAAGTCGTGCCGCCGGGGCGAGTGAAGTCCTTGGAGCCCGTAACCTGGTGCAGCCATGATCTGGGTTCTGTGCTGGGCGGTGGAGGGGACACTGTTTTCAAAGTCAATCAGGGACACGTCGAGAGTCGTGGGATTGATCAGCACGTTTCCTGGGTGGACATCCATATGTGCCCAACCTGATCCGTGCAGCCTGCTCAGGAGAGTTCTGAGCGCAACGAGCACCGAGTGACACGATGCAGCCCACTGGTCACCGGTTCGAGGGTCGGTCCTCTGGCGGGGCTCGTTGTAGTGAATCCAGTTCTGGAGCTGGATCCCAGGGAGGTACTCTCAACCAAGTACAGGTGCTCCCAGTGCCGACCGCTGTACAGGACATTCGGAACCCCGGGCAGGTTCTCGAGCCCTTCGAGGACTTCCCGCTCGCGGTCCAGCCGATCCACTGCATCTGCCCAGTTCAGATCAAGACCGGCGTGGGGACGCGCCTCCTTGATGATCACGGGTGTATCGCCGTATCGGCCGAGATACACGCCCCCGGCGTTCGAGTGAGTGAGCGCACTGTCGATCGTGAAGGGCAACGCAACTTGGCTCACCGCCGAGACTTCCTGGAGCCATGATTCCAAGAAATTCGGGACCGGAGCCCAACCAGGAACTGAGAAGGACAACGCCCTATCATCTGGTACGACATTGCCCTTGGGGTCACGCAGGTGGGTATCGGGCACCCAGCTTCTACCGAGTGAGGGCGGAAGAGCCTGTAGCGGGAGATAGATGGCGCCTGTGCCCACCTCCGGTCGGAGAGAATGTAGGGGCCGTCCAGACCGGCGAGGCGACTCTCCAGCTTGCGCAAAAAGATGCGGAAGCTGATCCTCGGACGGAAGAGCGCTATGAACTTCCCGAGTGACGGCGATCGCAATTTCTGCCGTTTCGCCAAAGGAACCTGTCCCTCGTCCGGGAGGTGTTTAAAAGCACGCCGAGGTCAACTGCGATGGCCGCTGTGGTGTCGAGGACTTGCTGAGCTTTGCTGGCGCAAGCGCTGACGTGGACCTTCCACCCTTGAGCAGGAAGTTCGGAACTCGAGGGTGCGTAGAACACCCAGTCGGCCGTCCGTTTTCACGTGCCAGCCGACCGGTACAGTGACGGTGAATGGGCTACTGGGTTTCTGTGATGCCTCACGGTAGAAGGCATCCAGTTTGGACATGTGGGCGACTGGCGCTCAGCATAGTATCTCCTAGGTGATGGTGGAATGTGGGAAGCGGAAAATTGTTGCCAACAGGTCGATGCCTGCGGCTTGATCCGTCGGGCCGCGATGGCTACCGCGACCTTCCAAGAGCGCGGCTTGACCGCCACGACCGGTGAGGGTGTTGACGACGCCCTGCACGATGGAAGGGGATCCTGTCGTCATTGCGTTTGCGAACAGACCAGAAGCTCCGGCAGCGAGCTGCAGTCATTTGGAAGCTGGTGGATCGGTGAGTAGGCGTGCATGTCTCTGGAATCCTTCGACCACGATCCGTACTCCTCGAGCCAGCCACGGCCGGCCGAGGTGGATTCCATGACGGATAGATCCAGCAAGGCGTTGTTCAGGACCGCCGCCCGCAGGAGGTCGGGATGGCGTATGCAGGTCAGAGCTGTCAGGAGGCTCCGTTGAACTGCCCAGGCAGGCCAGATGGGCCGGGTCAGAGATGCCCGAATCGGTTAGGGTCCTGCAGGATCGAAGCCAAGTCGTCAGCGGCTTGAGCTTCCCGTCTCTGCCCCGCGAGGGCCCAGGCAACTCCCTTCTTCCCCACCCCTCGCACGTGAGCGAGGACCAGGTTGAACCCGTGAGCCACCCATCCTGCGTACATTTCAGGGCGATACTCGGACCTGACGCTCACTCCGAAGCCGCCGTAGACGCACACCAGCGTGGGGGCAGGGGCACTGGAGGTCCGGCTCATGCGGTAAGCCGCCTCCGAGTGCGGGTACTCAAGTCGCGGAGCGACATCGCGAATGGGTTCAGCAGCTCGGCAGGTCACGGTGTACGGCAGCGTGGCCGGGCTGGACAACGAGGTGACGACCTGGTCCCGGTCTGCTCGGATGATGGTGCAGGCCCCACCCCAATGTCCGAGATCATCGATCGTCCAACTCCGGTCGGTGCGACGTGCATGCATGAGCCATTCCTGACCGTCGCGGACGACGACAACTGCGATTCCGTCTTCAAAGGGAGCTGCGCTGACCACGACCGCGCGCTCAAGCACGACCTCTGGGCGCGAGGGCTCCTCCGCAGGAAAGAAAACGAGACTCTGAACCTTGAAAGCGGTGTGACTTCCGGCAGCAGGGGTTCGCGTAGACACCGTTGTGCCCAGCCCAAACCTGCGACCCGTGGGGCAGGTCCAGGGTTCGGGTTTCTCGGCTGCCGCACAGGTGCCAGCGACGCCCGGAGGTAGTTTGCTCCGTGATGAGGTAGGCGTCGTTCCCGAGATGCTCGGCCATGACCGTCACAGCATCCTGCGGGACTTCCGCTATCACCGTGGCCTCGGAGAGCGACTCTCCTCGACGCCATAGGCGGACGACACGGGGGTGTCCGGCACGAGTCAGCTCTGACTCATCTGCGGCCACAAAGGCCAGAACCGTGTCCTCGTCCTGCCACTGGAGTCCCCCTTGCTGGCGGCGGCTTGAAAGTAACCTTTTTCCAGGCTGGCGCCGTTGACAATCACTTCATGGGTCATGGCATGGTCTGCCCTCGAGGCGGGAAGCGCGATCAAGGGAGGGCTCCTCCGGAGGGAGAGGGAGAACGCTGAGGACACGCGTATCGCTGTCAGAGTCGCCGAAAAGCCGCTGCTAGAAGATCGCCGAGGAACTCCCACTGGTTGCCCACCGACGGCTGATAGGGGCTCGTCCAGTTTCATTGAACCACTTTGTGGATCACTGACTCGGGCGAAGTGGGTAACCCTGGAGTTGCTCGTTTCAGGGCATCGCGCACATCGTTCCACTGGGAGATCGGAGGTGAGCCCGGTGAGTCTGCTGGAAGTGATATGACGTTGCTCGCTCATCACTTTTCTCATTCGTTTACTAGGCAGGTTGAGAGTGGTCGGCGCCAAGCAGCAAGCCCGCCCATGAGCATGATCATGACGGTACCCGATCCACCCAGGAGAACTACGGCTGTGGCTCCGGTCAAGTCGAGGCCGCTCAAGTCGATGGATGTTTGCCAAACGGCTGGCGCATGCCGTCAGTATCAGGAATACGATGCCCGATTGCATGAGAGCGATCAGGACCGCGGTGACGACGTACATGACAGCTTCGCAGATGAACACCGCAACGCTTGCGAACGGGGAGGCGCCGGCTACGCGAAGAGACGTCAGATCATGCGCCCGGCGACGGGAGGCCATGAACACTACAGCGGTACTACCGACAGCGCCGATCATGGCAATAGGGGTGAGCATGAGAATACCGTCAAACGTGTTGATAGGAGTCCCTTGCGCGTTCGTTGCTGCTGCCACCACCATGTTGAAGTTGACGAAGAGGCCGATACCAACCATGAGGGAAGTAACCGTCGCGCTTGATTGGTTCACCCGGGTGATGAGCGATGATGCCGAGTAACAGCCCATGACGTCCATTGAGTGAGGCCAGGAAGCCATGTCCAAGCTCGCATGAGTGGGGTTAGGAAATATGGGGCGCCGAGGGCGACTGTGAGGACCAGGAGCCTGAGTAGCGGGCAACAGGGTGACAAATACCGCGGCAAGTCCCTGTGATCTGGGGACGGCAAACATTGGCGAGAGGAGCGGAGCTTGGACGAGGGCCACGAAGAGAAGAAGTTTCGTGAGGCGTCGTGCTCGAACCGGGGCCTCTGTATCCGGTGCTTGGCTCGCCAAGGGGGAAGTACGAGATGCGCGAACACCGGGCCGAATCCCAGCCAGGATTCCCCACGCGGCGACGATTGCAACTGAAATCAGGATTCCCAGGGCACCTGGCGGACTCGGTGGTGTTTGAGAAGCGCCGATCGTGCCTCGTCCCAGCAAAGAGGCCACAGCGTGATGGAACGGGACCGAAGCCACGGCTCCAACCAATGCACCACAAGCGGAGACGAGGATCACCTGGGTACTGAAGATCCGCACAACTTGCTGGGGCTGGCCCCTGCCAGGCGCCACAAGCCGTGTGTGTGACGAGTCTGTGACACAAGCGTGTTCAGCACCCAGCCAAGCACCAGAACGGAAGGGATCCCAGACAGCACCATCAGGTTTGCGGACGCCTCTTGCAGGGGCGTCGCGTGCCGTGGGAGTGAGGAAGGCGCTGTCAGGGCCAAGCAGCCCCAGAAGAATTGCATAGCTGCACGAAGCAGTGAACATGGCGGTCACTGCTGTGACCAGGAAAGCCCCGGCCCAGACGTTTCGGTGTTCCACGGTATCGCGAATTGCGAGATCAAGCATATTGGCCGCCTAACAGACTTCCGGCGAACAGCTCATCCGCCGTCGGGTTGACGAATACCTCTGCACTTGTCCGTCGCGGAGCGTGATGGCCCCTATCAGCGCGGGGCAGCTGCTTTGAAGATCGTGGGTCACCAAGAGGACGGCGCTGCCGGCTTGTGCCAGGGATTCCAGTGCGTCGAGAATAATCGATCCGTTGTGAGAATCCAGAGCGCCCGTCGGTTCGTCGGCGAAGACGAGTGACGGTTGAGAGTATATGACACGCGCGACTGCCACGCGTTGCTGCTGCCCGCCAGAGAGGTCGCCAGTCCGCTTTGTGATCTCAGCGCCAAGGCCCATCTGTTCCAGAAGGAGTGATGCGTACTTCTTTGTCAATGCGTCGACCGGGCGAATCTACGGGGCAGGGTGACATTGTCGATTGTCGGCAGCGATGGGATCAGGTTGTACTGTTGAAAAATCAAATCCCACGCCAGCTCGATGGATGGCGGAGATTTGCCGCTGACTTGCTCTTTGTGGTGCACCTCCCAAGCAACTCCGTCGTCCCATGGTAGGGTCGGGTGAATCCCGCCAAGGTGTACAGGAGAGTTGACTTGCCGCCACCGGACTGGTCCCACGATCGACACCATTTCACCAGGAGCGACCGCGAGATTTATATCCTGCAGTACCATGTTGGGATTCTCGGCTTGGGGGTTGTGTGAAACGTAGAGGTTGCGACATTCGCAAACAAAACCGGAGGTGGGGGACATACTGCTCTCCCTATGGACTTTCGGTAGAATAGACGTGACGCCCGGCGTGAACTTCGGATATGGATACCCACTGATGCGGGCGTCACGTCCAATTCTCATCATGTTTTCGTTGTGCCGGGTCAGCAGACGATGGAGAAGATGCTCCAGGCGACTTCGGCTTCGTTGGTGTGCTGGGTGTTGAGGTCCTGGTAGGTGAGGACGTCGGTCATGGTTTTTACCCTTTTTGTGTTTGTTGTTGGTTGTTGGTTGGGTTGTTTCAGCAGACGATGGAGAAGATGCTCCAGGCGACTTCGGCTTCGTTGGTGTGCTGGGTGTTGAGGTCCTGGTAGGTGAGGACGTCGGTCATGGTTTTACTCCTTTTTGTGTTTGTTGTTGGTTGTGTCAGCAGACGATGGAGAAGATGCTCCAGGCAAACTTCGGCTTCGTTGGTGTGCTGGGTGTTGAGGTCCTGGTAAGCGAGGATGTCGGTCATGGTTTTACTCCTTTTTGTGTTTGTTGTTGGTTGGGTTGTGTCAGCAGACGATGGAGAAGATGCTCCAGGCAACTTCTGGCTTCGTTGGTGTGCTGGGTGTTGAGATCCTGGTAGGTGAGGACGTCGGTCATGGTTTTACTCCTTTTGTGTTTGTTGTTGGTTGTTGGTTGGGTTGTTTCAGCAGAAGACGGACCAGAGGCTCCAGGCAACTTCGGCTTCGTTGGTGTGTTGGGTGTTGAGGTCCTGGTAGGTGAGGACGTCGGTCATGGTTTTACTCCTTTTTGTGTTTGTTGTTGGTTGTGTCAGCAGACGATGGAGAAGATGCTCCAGGCAACTTCGGCTTCGTTGGTGTGCTGGGTGTTGAGGTCCTGGTAGGTGAGGACGTCGGTCATGGTTTTACTCCTTTTTGTGTTTGTTGTTGGTTGGGCTGTGTCAGCAGACGATGGAGAAGATGCTCCAGGCAACCCCTGGCCTCATTGGTGTGCTGGGTGTTGAGGTCCTGGTAAGCGAGGATGTCGGTCATGGTTTTACTCCTTTTTGTGTTTGTTGTTGGTTGGGTTGTGTCAGCAGACGATGGAGAAGATGCTCCAGGCAACTTCGGCCTCATTGGTGTGCTGGTGTTGAGATCCTGGTAAGCGAGGATGTCGGTCATGGTTTTTACCCTTTTTGTGTTTGTTGTTGGTTGGGTTGTGTCAGCAGACGATGGAGAAGATGCTCCAGGCAACTTCGGCCTCATTGGTCCGTCCAGAATCGAGTTCCTGGAAGTCCAGCAGGTTGATCATTTTTGTTTACCTCCTTCGTTGATGTTTCTCGTCGGCTTGTCTTGACAGGAATAAATCTACGTGGATCTCGGGAGGCGCACTACCGTCGTGCGGACGAAATGGGGCTGTCCGATTGGCTGTCTCCAGGTCGTCGATCCGCCAGGGGCCGGCCCGGCGCTGGCGACGACGAACGATCCCGTCACCAGCGCACGTGAGGAGGCGGTTCAGGGCAGGTGGGCGTGACTCATCGGCAACGACGAAGGCATGCCCCGGTCACGCCACGATTGGCGTTACGTAGTGGCTGGCTCTTGGCAGGAGCGGTGGGCACTGGCAGCGATTGTCATTGACCATCTGGGTGTCTCTCATGTCATCGCGGGCTTGGGCATGTCCCGGCACACCGCCAATGATGCGGTCCTGACAGAAGGACACCGACTTCTCATCAACGATGAGACACGCCTCAACGGGGTGAGGGTGGTCGGGGTAGACGAGCATGTCTGACGACACACGAAGCGTGGTGACAAGTACGTCACGGTGATCATGGATCTCACCCCGGTGCGTGACGAGACCGGCCCCCGGCACGGTTGTTAGACATGGTTGAGGGGCGCTCCAAGGCCGTGTTCAAGCAGTGAGATACCTCCCGCCCCCAGACGTCGGGCGGATCGTGTCGAGGTGGTCGCCATGGACGGGTTCACCAGGTTCAAGACCGCCGACACCCACGCCGGTGCCGAGTTCTTCACCGACAAACAGCAAGCTCTCCTTCAAGAAGCGTTCGCAAACGGCCAGCACGCTGAAGTCGAAGCGACCTGGGGTACCTACCAGCGGATGGTCACCGCCTACCGGGAACCCGACCGGGGCCTCGGCAAGTTTGTAATACAACAACTCATCGACTCCCTCACACGTGGCGCACCAGGCCCGCTTGTCGCGCTACGCAAACGGCCGTACCTTGAAGCAGCGCACAGTCGATATCCTCGCCTTCTCTGATCGACCAGACATGTCCAACGGACCCACCGGAGGCCGTTAACGGGCGGCTCGAGCATCTGCGCGGCTCGGTTCCAGGGTTCCGGAGCCCTCACGAGCCACACCGCCCGAGCACTGCTCGAAACCGGCGGGATTCGGGAACCAACTTCCACCCCTCAGATGCGAAGAGCTGATTATCGCTCGCGGAGTTCGGCCGCCACGTTGACGATGCCCCCGAAAGCGCTCCACCCACAACCCTTGGAAAGGACAGGACAACAACCATTCAACATCCCGGAGGCGGCGGGTGAGGAGCCGTAGCGGGACGGCCTGAGCGAGGGACAGCCATGCCTTGAGGAAAACCCATTTCTGTCATTACCCAACTGATCGGGGCATCACGGCCCGGTGCAGTGAAGGGACAGGACGGTTGAGTCAGCACGCGAACGCCAGCGAACGTGCTGTTTGAACTGGTTCCGGGAAGCGTCTCGTCCCCGCGACCCCAATTTTTCGGGTTTCCCACGCCGCCCGGGAATCGGGTTCTAGCGTGTGTGGGCAACGGCCAGACAATGAGGAGTCCCCGATGGAGTTGACCGGTTGTTGCTTTGCCCCTCGACGCACCCCCTGCCTGGAGGATGGAGATGAACGACGGGGTGGTCATCGCCACCTAGGATGAATCGTTCGCGGGTTTCACCCCGAACGTCGTGCTGCGGGAGTCACAGTTGAGGCACCCGGAACCCACCTCCCTGGCAGCCGCGTCGCAGGCCAATCTCGCGGTGCTGTCGGCCCAGATCCCTGGTTCTTTCTTCTTCCACGTGAGGCGCTCCCCGACGCCAATGCCGCGCCGGGGCCGGCGGAACGCCGTCGACTGTGGGCGTTCTCGACGCTGAAGATCCCGGAGGCGCACGGGAACGCTCTGTGCCTGGTGATGATCCAGGACCTCCTCGTGGTGGGCGACGTGATCGCAGAGGTGACCGCGACCGTGCCGCTGATGGCCTGGCATCGCGGCAGCGTGTACGAATCCATCCTGGACAGCCTTCGTCCCCTGCCACCCAGGGCTCGCCGGGTCCCCCACACCGACTCGGACGTCTTCACGGTCGATCTTGACGACTGGGCCAGCAACCGCGACGGCGTTCCCCGGGAGAAATTGGACGTCCAGCCGGATCCTGTTCCGGCGCTGGCCGGGGAGATCGCTGACCCGTCGGAGGACGCCTTCGATGTTCTCGACGACCCGACCGCGCTCGGGCATTCCAGAAGAACTTCGAAGTTCTCGGCGGCTGGCCAGGAGTTTCGCAGCGCGGGACCGATCGACGACCCCGGTGCGCTCACGGAAACAGGCGAGTGGGTGGCCGCCCATCTGCGTGACGGTCGGCACATGGCGGTCTCGGCAAACAGTTCACCTCCGCAGTTGTTGACCCTCTGAATCGGCGACATGACGGTTCTGGCCATATCCCATCTCACCGATGCAGCCACCGGGAGCATCACTCACCGGATCGTCTACTGCCTGGCGGACGACATTCCTCGTCTCGTGTTCATGTGGCTCGAACTCCAGCCCAGCTGGGACATGACTTTCGAGATCACCTGCAGCCAGGCCGAGTTCATCGCGAAACCACAGACCGACGCGCCACCCGGGACCGTGCCCGACGGGGATGCCGCCGAGTTCACGCGGCAGCGCTGGGTGGCGGTGTCGCTCATCGGGCCGGATGACGACAAGGATGCGCCCGAGGTCGCCTGGACGATGGCCCGGCCCCGGGGAGTCGCCCTGCTCACGGAGGGCACGGACGCGGACAGGGTGGTCGTGAGCAGAAACCCGGCAGAACCGTTCTGGCAGGTGCTCACGAGGGCCCTGCTGAACCTCGTGGAAGGAGAGGAACCGTGACCCATTACAAAGTGAATGCCGAAACCTGCTATTCGATTTTCACCAAGGCAGAATCGAGCGTCTCCCCGGCACAGTCGGCCCATTCGAGCATCCGCAGCAGCGTCGATCAACTGGGCGCCCTGTGCGCCAAGGGCGAAGCCGCCCAAATCACGTCGGCGTTGCAGGGAGCCTACAATCGGGTTCTGACGCAGAACATGACCACGGCGGAACAGAGGATCACACAAGCGGTCGCGGGAGGACGTGGCGCGGTGGCGGCCATCCAGGAGGGCGATGAGATCACGGCCAATCGGAGCCAGGCCAGCGCGAAAAATGTAGGTGAAGTGCGCATCACGGATGGTTTTGAACGATGACCGTGACATATGACGCCCTGTTGGAGTGGCCGGATGCCGCTTCGATCGATTCGGAGGCCGAAGGTCTCATCAAGCAGGGTGAGTCCTTCTATGATGCACGTGGTTGCGGCCAAGGGCGCTTGGGATGGCCTGTCCGAAAACTACGAGGCACCCGAGCAACAACAACTGCTCCATCGTCTTGATCCCGCGCTGCGGAACGCGGAATCCACCACAGCGGCAACCGCATTGGTGGCGTCGGCAATGGGAGGGTTTGCAAGCGCCCTTCAAGAACTGGAGCCACGGAGAAAACAGCTCATCTCCGACGCCGAGGCGTTCAATGCCAAGGAGTGTCCATCGGACGATGCAGGATGCGCTGCCCATCAGGAGGAAGAGCAAGAAATTCAGCAGCGCATCAATGCACTCGCCGAGGAGTACCGCCAGAAGATAAAAAGATTGCACCACGCATCTGGCAGGAATCACCAGCGAGGGTGGCTACTCGGACCCCAATGCACCAGACTTAGGCGGCTACATCCAAGGCCAAGGGGCCGGTCTCGCAACATCACTTGCACAGTCCCGGGAAAGGGTAAGGGTAAGAGTGTCTCGAGCCCTGAGACTATGGACAAATATCGGGGACACCAAGGTGATGCAGTGGCTCGCGAAACGCAGATGGCTGCCATCATGGCTGGGCAAGATCAAAGGCTCCATTCGCTTACCACTACCCCCCAAGACGACGACAAGTTTCCGCTGGAATTTCAAAGGATCACCTCCTCCAGGGAATTTCCCGGAGAGATTCGCCACAAACTTCAAGGAGATGTTCCTTGGGCCATCCACCAGCCAAAGGTCGGCCCCTTGAAACCGACCGTCACCATGGACACGAGCCACGGAATATTTGGGGGCAGGCGTGGAAAAAGCCGAGCGAACCATAACCAATGTGACAAAAACCGGAAGAGCACTTGGTCGCGGCTTCTTCGTGCTAGGCACTGCGATGACCTTCAACAGCGAATACCAGAAGGCCGATGCGGCCCTGAAAGAGCAAGAACCGGGCCTCTCCGCCGGGGAACGCTTCGCCAGAGCAGGAGAAAAAGCCACCGTCCGTACAGGATCACAAGTAGGCGCAGCAGCACTTGCTGGAGCCGCCATCGGCTCGGTCCTGCCCGTGGGTGGAACAGCCGTCGGCTTCGCCGTAGGACTGGGAGTCGGCGCCCTCATGATGGCTCCCACCGGCGACGGAAAGAACGTCGGAGACCGATTTGCAGATCTCGGGGAATGGGGCTGGAACGGACTTAAGGGAACTGGGGAGAACATCTTCAACAGCATCAAAGGACTCTTCGGATGACCCCTTTGGCAATGCTCCACCCTGGAGCAATTTTTGGTGGCACTTTCTTCTTTGCCGCCGGCGTCTGGAGTATATTTCTTGGCCTGCGATTGCGATATGACCCTATCCCTCACTTCGTGAGAGACTACAGCGGTTGGACATCCGTATCTCTTACCCTCCCGTTCGGAGGTCTATTCATGCTAGGGGGCGGCGTATCAATCATTGGGCAACAAATACCCGCCTGGACGAACATGGTGTCACGAATACCAATCTGGGTGAACCAAGTTGTTGCGATACCGTTATTCTTTTCCTTGGTAATAGGCTTGTCGGGACTCTTGTTCGTTTTCCAAAAATCCTTGACTCCGAGGTGGTATCGCAGGGCTCTGAAAGCCGGAATACCACGTAACGACCCCTACGTCATGGGCAAATTCAAAGCACTCGACATCGAAACCCAGAAGGCACTCATCCAGCTACACAAAGAGCATACAGCCAGAACGAAACAGAGAACCAAAAATAATACCGCTCCGAAAAACCAAGAGCGCCATCACCCTTCCCACCCACGACAGCGGTGCCGTCGGAGCCGATTGCGACCATGGACACGACAAAGAAGGTATTCGGCGCCGTCATGGCATTCATCCAACCAGGGGTGAAGAGTCTCAGAGACCGGGCAGGCGAGGCCGGACCCCACGGGGCTTCCATGAGCGGGAGCCGTCGGCTGTTTCGCGGGTTTTCGCATCGCGCCCATTGATCGGAGCTACCGTGTGGGAAATGGAGTTGATCGGTTCCCGTTTCGCCTTCGACGTCCCCAGCCGGCTGGGCGCCGGAGGCGCGTGAGGCTGACGATGAGGTGAGGGCGGCGTCGAACGAGGTGCTCGCGGGCTTCCCCCGAACGTCGTGCTGCGGGAGTGGCAGGTGAAGCACGCCTCACCGAAGCATCCTCGCGTTGGCGTCGCAATGCAGTTTCCGGGAACTCGCGAAACAGCACGCCATCCTGCACGTGGAGGCGATCCCTCGATGAGAACGCTCCCTCGATCATCGGGGAGCGTCGCCGGCTGTGGGCCTTCTCCACGCGGGAGATCCCCGGTGCGAGTGGAGACCCGCTGAGTCTGCTGACGATCCGCGACCCGTTGGTAACGGAGGAAGCGTGGCGGAACCGACCGTGACCGTACCGCTGACGACCTGGTGCCGCGGCGACGTGCACGAAGCGATCCTGAACAGTCTCCGACCCCACCGACGCAACCGACTCGACGCCCCTGCTGCGCGGAGGCAACAGGGCTCCCGGCACGGTGATGGACACCGACGAACAGACGATCATCGACGAATGGGCCACCCAGCGTGACCACGCCACACGGGAGAGCCTGGGCCTGCCAGAGACCACGACATCCGCACCCGGACAGGAGACACCCTTCCCTTCGAATCCGTTCGCACCCGGCCTCTCCGAGGAGGTCGCAGAACCTCGGAGAAAGCATTCAAGGCTTTCTCCGATTTGGCGCTGCTCGATGTTTCAAGAAAAGTGCCTCGATGGTCCTCGGCGGGCCGGGAACTGGTGAGGGCCGGGCTGATCGACCGGAAAGGCATCGCCACCGCGCAGGGAGAACGATTGATCCGGCACCTGAGGGATGGGCGGCACATGGCGTTGCTAGTGGATTCGGCCCCACGCCTGTTGCTGACCTTCTGGATCCACGGTCGGGAGGCCTTGGCCGTCATGTCTTTCGTCGCTCTCGGCACCCGCGCCCCTCGCCTTCTGCCCCGTAAAAAGAATCCCCCAGCTCCCTGCTCAGCCTGATCAGTTTCTACCCCTCGTGGACATGAACTTCAGCTACACCATGACGCGACATGAATTCCTCGCGAAACTACTCGCGGACATCCCGCCCAGGACCGCAACCAGCGGGGACGCCGCCGAGTTCTCCGAACAGCGCTGGGTTCCCGTCTCCCTGCTCGGCCCGGACAAAGAAGCGAAGCTCGCGTGGTGATGACCCCACACCGTGGCGTGGCGATCCTGAAAGACCACGGGGACGCGAGTGGGATCACCGTTACCAGCGACCCGAATAAACCTTTCTGGGGAACTGTTTCTGGAGACCTCCACGAGACTTGCCGAGGAACAACACCCATGAAACCCTCGACCGCCCCACATCCATGACATCGACGCGCCCCAGATGAACCAGGCGATTGAACCTGACAGTGACGAGACCATCGGAGACGGGGCTGAAGCAGCTGGAATTTCGTAAAGGGAATGTTCGGATGATCGGGCTGGAAACATCAACTCAGGGATCTTTTGATCACAGCCATCTTTCTGTTGTGCATAGGAATTCCTGCGTTGTCGTTCGGGCTGTATCAGAGATATAAAGCAACACCAGATTTTGTTACATCTTATCGAGGCGGAACCTCAACCGCGTTGGGGCTACCTTTTGAGGTGCCGCAGTGATCGCCATGGCGGCATTCACACTCACCCCGCAGCCACCCAGAATACTGGGGCAAATTCTTGGGTTGGTCTGGGTGGCGTCAATGCCGATCTGGCTTTCGAGTTTTTGATCAGGTTTCCCAGATTCCTCACCCCTCCTGGTACCGACGGGCCCCTGAAAGCCGGGGTCCCGCGACACGACCCCATCGCATGGGAAAATTCAAGGCACTCCCCAAGGAAACCCAGAAACAGCTGGTCCTGCTCCGACGAGAGCACGAGGCCGCGCCGAACGAAACCCCAGGAACCGAAACGTCATGAACCCCACCCTGACCGGCACTCTGCTTTCGCCTTCGACGTGCCCGCCGCCTGGACGGCGGAGGCGAACGACGGGCTGGTCACCGCCACCTCGGACGAGTCGGTCGCGGGCTTCACCCCGAACGTCGTGCTGCGGGAGTGGCGGGTGAAACGTCCCATCCGATCCTCCTTGGCGCGGGGCATCGTGGGCGAACCTCCGGGAGATCTCCCGGAAACAGACCGTCCTCCACGTGGAGGCGATTCCCGATCGAAAGGCCAACGGGGACATCCGGGAGCGCGCCGGTTGTGGGCGCTTTCCGCTCCGGACGCTGCCGGAGGGGACACCGAATCGCCTGGTTTGTTGACGATCCGCGACCCGCTGATAAGCGGAAAAGCGCTGGCGGAGCTGACAGTGACCGCGCCCTGGCGCTCCTGGCATCGCGGCGACATGCACGAGACGATCCTGAACAGCCTCCGCTCCCTACCCGCAAGGAACGCGGGATTCCTCGCGAGGAACTGACCGCCGACGCGCTCCTCTGCGACGAGTGGGCGGAGCGGCGCGACGACGCGCCCCGGGAAAACCTGGAGATCCTCGAACCACCCGAACTTCAGCCGGTCATACCTCATTCCCCGTGGCGAGCCGAACCCGTCGACACCGCCCCCGTCATTCCCTGCCTGTCCACCGAGGTCGTCGAGCTCCCCGAGAAAGCCTTCAAGGCCTTCAACGACCTGGCGTTGCTCGACCGCTCTGCGAAGAAAAACAATGCTGACCCTACACCGGCTGGAAGCTGGTGCGGGCAGGGTTGACGGGCTGGGACGGCGTGTTCACGGAGCTGGGGGCGCGGGTGGCTCGGCACCTACGAAACGGACGGCACCTGACATTGCAGGTGAAGGGCTCTTCACCGAGGCTGCTGACCTTCTGGATCGACGGCCCGAGCGCCCTGGCTGTCTTGTCCTTCATCTGCCCATACACCACTTCCGACAGGAGCGCCCCTCGGTTTCGCCCCACGGAGCGGATTCCCCGGGTCCTGCTGGAGCTGATTGGATTCCATCCCGCCTGGGACATGCGTTTCCGCCACACCGTGACGCGGCACGAGCTGCTGGCAAAGCTGCTCGCCGACATCCCACCCAGCACCGCGACCCGGGAGGGATGCCGTCGCATTCTCCGCGCAGCCCTGGGTTCCGATATCACTGCTCGGTCCGGACGGGGAACCGGCGCTCACCTGGGTGATGACCCCACACCGCGGGGCCGCGATCCTGAGGAACCGGAAGGATGCAAGCGAGATCACCGTGACCAGCAACCCACGACGACCCTTCTGGGAGCTCCTCCTGGAGGCCTCCATGCGACTCGCCCGGCAGGGATCCGACTCATGATCCTGCTTGATTCCGCACAGCGCGGCACCACATCCCCCGTGTCCTTGGGGCATCTTCCTGGTTGTCCTCGGAATCCTGGCGCTCTGGGGAGGGATACGCATGCGGAATGCGCGGATCCCGAATTTCGTCACGACCTACAACGGAAGGGCCTCAGGAACCCTGGCCCTGCCCTACACGGGGATCTGTCTGATCTGTTTGGGCGTCGCGGATTCACTTCCCGTGTGGGCGAAAAGGACTGATCGGCCTGATCTTCTTCCCTCACCGGGGCCATCGCGCTGCTGGGGATGCTTTTCTGGTTCCCACGTTTCCTGCTGCCCGCCTGGTACCGCAGAGCGATCAAGGCCGGCATTCCCCGCAACGACCGCCATCTCATGGCCTGGTTCAAAGAACTCTCCGAGGACAGCCAGAAGGAGCTGATCCGATTGCGTGAGGAACACGAAACCCGAACCTCCGCCGCTGATTGACCCCACGACCCACAGGGGATAACGTCGTTACCCAACATGTCGTCGCAACTGCGCGGAGGGGTCGTGAGTCGCAGCTCGGAACTGACGAGACAACGCATCCTGGAGGCAGCCTCGGAGGAGTTCCGGGCCCACGGCTTCCAGGAGGCCAGCATGCGGCGCATCGCACACGTCGCGAAAGCCACCACGGGCGCGATCTACCACTCACTTCCCCAGCAAGGAGTTGCTCTTTGACGCACTCGTGCACGAACCCACCGAGCAGCTATTTGAGCTGTGGGTCGTCCTCCACGAGTCACCAGGAACCAACGCCTTTGAGGCCCACAACCGTTCCGCCGACCGCACCGCCGCAGTCCTCACCTTCGTCTACGACCACATCGACGCGTTCCGGTTGGTTTTCGCCACGCGACCGGGACGAAGTACGAGGACTCATCCCGAACGGCTGATCGCCGTCGAGGAGGTGATCTACCGTCTTCCCCCGGGCTCGGCAACCCCCTGCAGATGAACTCTTCCTCCGCACCATCGCGGCCTCGGGCATCGAGGCGTTGCGCAAAGCGGTTGAGCACGGCCTTTCCCGCGAGGAGGCCCACAAATACATGAACAAAACCCGAGAGTTTCACCTCAACGGGTGGAACGTCCTGGCCGCCGCCTGACACACGAACCACGAGCAACCACGCAACGCCCCGGAGGGCACAATGATATTCGAGACGACGTTCGGCAGGGTAACCTCGGAGGGGGTCGGGGTATCCCGAAGCGGAAAACCCATTCAGCGTTTCCTGGGAATCCCTCTACGCCCGGGCCGAGCGATTCCAGGATCCTGAACCCTCTCCCTATCAAGGGACAGGACGTCAATTCAGGAAAAAGGGCACTAGCTTCCCCAGCACATGCCCTCCACATTCATGAATTTCTTCCTGAAGAACATCCAGCCCCGACGAGAATGGCAGCCCCGGGAGGACGTCCAGGGCGAGGACTCCCTGCGCGTCAACGTCTGGACGTCCGAACTGGAGACCCAGAAACCGGTGCTCGTCTTCCTCCACGGCGGCGACTGCGGATCCGGCACGACCCCCATCTACGACGGCGCCCACCTCGCCGAACAGGACATCGTCGTGGTCACGATCACCTACCGGATCGGGCTGTTCGGGCACCTCCACGTGGTCGACGGGGACCGGATCAGCTGTGACCGCGCCCTCCTCGACCAACAGCTGGCCCTGCGCTGGATCCGAACCCACATCGCAGAATTCGGCGGAGACCCTGACAACATCACCCTGATGGGACACTGCAGCGGCGCGTTCTACGCCCCACACCAGATCCTCAACCCCTACAACCGGGACCTCTTCCATCGCCTGATCCTGTGTAGCGGACAGGGCATCACGCCCATTCCCCTGATCCCGGAAAAGGAACGCGAAGCATTTCAGGATTTCCTCTCCACCAATCGCCTATCAAGCTATTCTGAACTTCTTTCCTTACCCTCGGAGAAGATTCTCAAGCTCAAGCTCCACAGACCTTCCTGTCCACCACCGTGGATAAAACATTCTTCCTGGGAGACCCCTCGAATCGCTGGAGGAGGGTTATTTCCGCGCATTCCCGTCATCATCGGCTCGGCTTCCGACGAGCTGTCCATGCTCAAAATTCCCATGCAGTACAAACGCTTGGGAATCGCAACCAGCAAATCCAAGTTCCCGTCCGCCGTCGAGAAAAATGTTCGGTCCCCGGGCAGGAGAGATCGCGGAGGCACTGCGCCCGGAGGCGGAGGACGTCGCCGACCTCCAGATCAAGATGATGGAGCTGGTGATGTTCCACGGCCCCGCCCCTCAACCTGATGGACCGGTTTTCGCGTTTCACCGACATCTACGGGTACCGCTTCGAGTACATCCCGCAGCTCTACCGCGGGTTGCGCGGGGCCTTCCACGGCGCGGAGGTCGCGATGTTCTTCGACAACCTCGACAGGTTGAACGTCCCGATCAACGATGAGAACAACTTCGGCATCACCACGATCCAGCAGGACTGGTTGTCGTTCCTTTATGAGGGAGTCATCCGCGAACGCTCCCTACTTCGACTCGGAGGACACCATCACCCATTACCGGGGCCAACCCAAAGACATCGACTTCCCGCACGCCGATCTCCTGCGGGATTTGGAGGGAGACGACCTCGCGAATCAGCTGTTCAACACCTTCATGCGTCACCGCTGAGAACTGCCGCCGCGGTCTTCCTGAACATCGAGCCGACCACATCCACGAGCACACCCTCGTCGTGGTTTCGACACGACCCGCTCGCTGACGTCCGCAGGTCGGCGCCCGCCCTCAGGATGACGTCTCTTTGTGGAGCACCGGGTAGTCGGTGTATCCGCTGGCCCCACCGCCGTAGACCGTCTCCTGGATCGGGGTGTTCTCCGGTGCGCCGGTGCGCCAACGCTCCACCAGGTCCGGGTTGGCCAGCACAGGCCTGCCCACCCCCACCGCTTCGGCCACGCCGTCGGCGACGAGAGCGGCTGCATCCTCCCGATCCGTCACGGTCTCAAAACCCCGATTCGCCACCAGCGGGACGCCGACGGCGCGTCGGATTCCCTGCACCAGATCGCTGTCGGGGGCGGTGTGGAGGATGTCGATGAACCCCAAATCCAGCGGGGAGAGTTCCCGGGCAAGGTGGTGGTAGGTGGCCTCGACGTCGGCGGGATCGGTTTCTTCGATGCCCTGGATGTTGTGCTCGGGCGACAACCGGATGGAGGTGCGCTGCCCGCCGATCTCGGCGGCGACCGCCCGCGTCACCTCGAGGGCCAGGCGTGCCCGCCGATGCGAATCGCCACCCCACTCGTCGTCGCGCATGTTGGTGTTGGGCGCGAGGAACTGATGGATCAGGTAGCCGTTGGCACCGTGGACCTGAACGCCGTCCATCCCGGCGTCGATGGCGTTGCGGGCCGCCCGCACCCAGGATTCGATGATTCGTTCGATCTCGGGTCCGGTGAGGGCTTCGGCCCTGACGTAGTCGACGCGCCCCTGACCGATTGTGCGTATCCGGGGGCCGTCGTGCGCTGGCCGAGACCACCCGCCCGGCTCCGTTGATCGTCGGGTGGCTGAGCCGTCCGGCGTGCATGATCTGCATGACGATGGTGCCACCGCGTGCGTGCACCGCGTCGGTCACCTTCCGCCACCCCGTCACCCGTCCGGCTGCCCTCAATACCCGGCTGCCCCAGCCAGGTGCGCGCCGCCAGGTCGGGAAACGCCCCTCCGTCACGATCAGCCCCATCGATGCCCGCTGCGCGTAGTACTCGGCGACCATGTCGCTGGGGACACCGTCCCGACCGCAGCGGAGCTGGGTCATCGGCGCCATGACGAGCCGGTTGCGCACATGGTAGGGGGCCGAAGTCACAGGGGAGAAAAGATCCATAGGACCATCCTCACCCCAACAATCGGTTTGGGCAACAGCCCACGTCGCACAGTCCCCCTACATTGTCGGGTTTCGATGGTCTCGATGACCTTCGCAGAGATGTCGGCACATTCTCTCCGCCAGTCAGGTCCTTGATCATGATGAGTTCGTCGCCCTCCCCGCGATGATCGACGAAGCCGGCGCGCCGGTACAGGCGCAGGGCGGGGTTCGCCTTCTGCACGGACAGGGATGCCCGCTGGTGGCCGAGGGCTCGTAGGTGGTCGAGCAGCCGGTCCATCAGGGCTGTGCCAATGCCCCGACCCCGGTGTTCGGGCAGCAGGGAGATCGACAGCAGTGGGTGGTGTCGTCGACGTGACCGTACGTCCTGACGATGCGAGCCCACGCCGCCCTCAACCACCGCACCCTCGACCTCCGCCACCAGGCAGTGATCGTCGGGGAGGGTGCCGAAACCTTCGATGAACGCGGTGAGCTCGGGTTCACGGATGATCGAACGCGGAATCTCGCCGTCGAAGTCCTCGGGGATGAAAAATCGCCCTCGTACAGGAAGTCCTCAAGCAACGGGTACTCCGCCTCCCGCATCTGCCGAATCACGGTTCCCGTGGGCACGGTTGTCTCCCTTCACGTCGGATGGCCCTCACCCCAGTTCTACGCATCCGGTCCCGCGACAATGTCGCAGGATCAGCATCAATGCCTATCGCATGCGCTTGCTCTGCCGCATCAATCATCTCGTCAAGAATGGCAAGATCACGCCGCATAGAAAAGCTCCGCTTCGGCCAGCACATGGTCACGCATCCGACGATGAATGGCTCGACGAGAGACGAGGTCCACTCTCCGCCCAAGAACTTCGGACAGTCCCTCCGTAAGATCCTCGATCTCCCACCCCCAAACGCACACCAGGTTTCAAAGAAAAACAGGAGATCAATGTCGCTATCAGGGCCAGCATCCCCACGCGCCACGGAGCCGAAAACTCAAGGCTCGCGATCCCGTAGCGTTCACACACCCGCGCAAACGTTCGTGGTCCACGACTCTGACTGTCATGCTCAAAGTCTAGATGCCGCCCAACCCATCCCCCGCCAGCGGTTCACCGAGACCCCTGAGTTGCGGCGCAGACATCCCGTCGCCCCGCGGTTCGCTGGCCTTCCCGACGGAAGCGCCTGCCTTACAGGCAAACGTTAGCGCTACAGCACGCACACGATCACGCGGCAGGCGAACCCTGGGGCGGCGTGAATCGGCGGCTTCTACGTGGTGAAGTAGGCCGCGATCCTTTGCGCGTCGGCCTCCACCGAGGACTGTTCGATGAGGGAACCTGCCTGGTCCGTGAGAACCTTCGCGCGGGCGTCGAGGATGGTCTGGGCCACACCGGAGGTGTAGAGCTCCTGCCTGAGGCGGTCGCGTTCCGCCGACACCTTGGCCTCGCCATCCAGGGAGCGAATTGAACCGATCCACCCAGGGCATTCGCCCTCGTTCCGCGCGTCCGCCACCGTCACTGGGTTGCTGTCCAGCATCCGGGGCTGCCAGCCCGGCGCCACCGGGGGTTGACCGCCCACCGGGGTTGACTCGCCGTCGCCGCGCCACCGCCGCCCAACCCCGGCTCCGGGTTTGAGGCCGAAGGCGCAGTTGTGGTCCCACGCGACCACTGTCATCTGGTTTGCCTGCTCCGCCCACCACAGGGAAGGGAGTTGTTGCCGGGCCCGGTGATGTCGTCGAAGTTGTCGATGAGGTCCCTCGAAGGCCAGATAGGGTGACCATCTTGTCGACGTCGACCCCGCTGCGCCAGCCCCGACTGGAAATCGGCGTCGCTGGACTCGTTGATGAACTGCAGGAACTCGATCAGCGGGGTGAGGTTCGCCTTCCCGGTTTCCTGGTCGAAGACGTCCTTGTAGGCCGACTCGTCGGTGCCGCGGTAGGTGTAGTCGCCGGTGGATTCCGCCTTGTACAGCAGCCCCGCGACGTCGAAGTTCTGCCCCCACCCAGGATTCGTCGAGATCCTGGCAGGTCAGTCGCAGCACCGGGTCGGAGCCGTTGACGCTGAGGCTGATGTGGGCGGCCTTCCTCGCCGGCCAGCCCGGTTGTGGCGAGCAAATCGAGGGCCACCGCCTCATTCAGGGCGGAGGTCGTCGCACCGGCGCGGATCACCATGCGGGTCATGCCCTCGTGGTTCGCGCCGTCGACGAACTTGTCGAATCGCACCAGCCACGGGAGTTTCTGTGGTGCGGTGTCGGCGGAGATTCCCTGCAGGGACGAGTTTCCCTTCAGCTTCAGCCCGGCTTTTTCGTGCGCGACCCCGTCGACGGTGACCGTCGCCTCGATCCAGTTCTTTGTCTGGTTCGACGTGTAGGTGGTGATCATTTCCCGATAGGCGCTCTGGTCGACGGTGATCTCCACCGAGTGGAGCGAATCCGCAGCGAGATAGCCGTTGGTCACACCGCCCGCCGATGCGCTCGACGTTCCCTGCGACCCCACGGCCTGGAGCGACGCGCATCCGGTCAGGGCGACGGTCCCGACCGCCCCCACACCCAGTGCGGCGAGAACACCGCGACGAGATATCCGTTTCATGAATCCTCCTGCTGCTGTTCGGAGATTCTATGGAACCGAGGGGTCCTGAGCCGCGGCCCAGCCGACGCTGTGCTCCCTGCTGTCAATTCGTCGGGCCTCATCCGACGAGGTGGGGCGTGACAGAATTGGGAGAACATCTCACGAAGGGGGAGGACATGACCCGGCCACGGACCCGCACTCCCGATCTGCTCGCCGAACCCAGCGCCCGGACGTCTCCCACTGGCACAGCTCGTCTCCCTGATACGCGAGGGGAAGGTGCGGATACCGCATTTCCAACGTGGCCCTGCGATGGGGAAAAACCGGATGCGGTGGCGCTCATCGACAGCGTGCTGCGCGGCTTCCCTATCGGCAGCCTCCTGCTGTGGCGACGCCCAGCGCCGGCGGAGACGATCAGGCTCGGAAACGTGGAGATCAACGCCCCTGAGCAGAGCGATGCCCCTGTACGTGGTGGACGGGCAGCAGCGGCTCACCACTTTCCTGAACGTGTTCGACCCAGTGCATGGCCTGATGGCGAGTTCGCACTCGTCTACGACCTCAGAACCCGACCGTTCAAGGTACGAGCGCGTACCGAATGAGTCGGACGCCCACGTCATCCCACTGCCGGTGCTGTTTGATCTGGGAAAGCTATTGACCTGGACCCGGGACCGTCCCCAGTACCTGGATCAGATTGACGAGATCAATTCCGCTACGCAGCGACTGCGGGAGTTCCACGTCCCCGCCTACGAGGTGCGTTCCCAGGACGACAGGGTGCTGCGCGAGATCTACGACCGCATGAATAACGCGGGCAAACGCCTCACCCGGGCCGAAGCCTTCCGAGGGCTCTTCGCACCTGATGAGAACGCGATGAAGGCCACAACCCTTGAGACCATTCAGGATGACATCCGAGATCGCCTACGCTGGGGGAACATCGATCTGGACACCATTCTGCATGCCTTCCTGGCTACCCGGGGACCCGACGTGTACCGGGACATCCACCTCGAGTTCAGCGATGAGCGCAAGCGAAAAGCCGAGTTTCCGGATGATAACAACAAGGAAGCCCACCAAAGAACCCTGCGAGCCTTGGAGAGCGCAATTGATTTTCTGAGGAACAAAACAGGGGTACCTCATTTCACCTTCTTGGCCTATCGTTTTCTCCTCGTGGCAGCTACTCGTTTCTTTGCACATTTTCCTACCCCCAGCCAACGCAATCTCGACCTCCTGAAACGCTGGTACTGGAGAATCGCCCTGGCCGGACCGACCTTGGGCAGTGGAGGAACCACTGGAATTGTGCGTTCCCCTGACTTCTTGCATTCTTCCCTGGAGAAGAGAGCGAGTCGGTTCAGCGACTCTGGAAACCGTGACCGACAAACTCGAGAAATTCTCCGAAAGCAGCGGCCTTCGGATCGAACCGCGCCTCCGGACACATCATGCTGTGCGCACTGTGGGCCACGCGTCCACTGTCACCAGACACGGGCTTACCCTTCACAGACGAGGACCCAGCCCTGGAGATCGAGCAGAGTTCGAGCCCTAGACCGGCGTGCCCGGAAGTGTTCCCCAGTGAACCGCTCTCCCCGAGGAGCTGCGCAACTCCTTGGGGAATCGTGTCATAGCACCAGGAATACCTTTGGAGGTAGTACGCGAAATCCCGACTTCAGAGGACCAAGTACGCGATTCACATTTCTTCAAGAAATCATTCGACCCCCAGCAAACGGTCCGAGATCGCCAAGAAATGCTGCAACGCCACATCGACGATTTCTTGAGGTCACATGCATCCTGGGACATCGATGATTCCCCGCCCCTCGCATCGCTGGACTTGGATTCCGAACCCGAGGAGGACCCCTGAGCCCCAGGACACCCTGTGGTAATCGAGGGTTTCCAGGTTCAGCTGGCCGGACGCGTCGTCGCCCATCTCTACGCCTGGGGGACCACACCTGGCTGGAATGGCAGCAGGGTTACTGGGATGACCCGGACAGGCCCATCCTGGGATTGTTCTTCGAGGACCAGCCCAGCAGACGCGTGGCCTCCGCGCTGCGGTTGCCGCCCTGGTTCTCCAACCTCCCTGCCGGAGGGCAGGCTCAGGCAGTGGGTGGCGCGGGACGCCGGCGTCAACGAGCAACGCGAGATGCGTCTGCTGGTGCGCCTCGGCAACGGGCTTCCGGGAGCGGTGGTCATCACGCCGGTCGACGGGCAGGCTGATCCCGTGTGGCGCCCGGAGGAAACACTCCTCCGCCGCTGCCTTCACCGGGTGATGGTCTCCCCGCATTTCAGCTTAGCCGGGGTGGCGCTCAAGTTCTCGCTACTCCAGGAGGGTGACCGCCTGACCCCGCCCGCCGGCGATCGGGATGGGGACCGATAGTCAAGATGCCTGACGCGGTGTATCCGGAGGTGCCCGCCAACGAGTTCGCGATGATGACGCTGGCCGGGCTCTGCGGAATCGATGTTCCCGAGATCCGGTTGTGGCACCGCGACGACCTTCCGAAGTTGCCCGACGCAGCGTGGCCGGAAGGACAGGAATGGGCCTACGCTGTGCGGCGCTTCGATCGCGACGGCAACCGGCGCATACACGTCGAGGACCTGGCCCAGGTCCGGAACTTCTACCCGAAGACAAGTACCGCGGCTCGTTCGAGACCGCCGCCGCCCTGATTCACCGCAGGCGGACGAGAAATCATATCTCGAATTTCGTCCGCAGGTTGTTCTTCAGTTTCGCCATCGGCAATGGCGACATGCACCTGAAGAACATCTCACTGATCTACCGCGATCCCCGTCGCCCGGTCATCTCCCCGCCTACGACCTGGTGTCGACGGCCCCCTACCTGAACGACCCGGAGGATCTCGGCCTCAAGCTCGGCCGGTCCAAGCGTTTCGAGGAGGTTTCCCCGAGTCCTTCGGAGCTGCTCTGCCCGCAGAGTCGGCGCACCGGTCGGGGAGACCATGGATGCGGTCGCCCGGGGTGGCGAGGAATCTGGAAGGTGCGTGGGCCCAGACCTCGCAGCTGCTGGAACCGCTTCCCCGGCACCGCGGCTGGCTGGATCAGCGAATCCCTCGAGGTCGCTCGTCGCTCAGCGGCTGAGCACGCCCCGACGCTCAGGTCAGTTCCACGACCGCCGGGCCTGGGCGGTCCTCGGTGCAGGTCAGGGTCCCGTCCTCCAGAGATGCCCACCTGGGGTCAGCAGTCTCCCTGCCGTGATGGCGACGGGGACATCGGCGTCGATGAACAGCAGGCGGGAGTCTCCGGCGCGCCCCAGCCGCGTCCAGGCGCTCCTCGATCTCCAGTTCGCCGTCAGCGACGAAGTCGGGCAGCCACCTGCCCGCGACCTGCATCCAGCGCCCGATGCCGCGGAGGATCTCCGACTGCCATTCGGGCAGCGTCCCGTCGGCCTTCGGCCCCACGCCCAGCAGCATCCGACCGCCCCGCCACACGATGTCGACGAGGTGTTTCATCAGCTCCAGCGGGGTCATGGCATGTTCGGGACCCTCGACGGAGTTGTACCCGAAGGACAGCCCCATTCCCGCGGCAGTGCTCCCACACCGCGGCGTTCTCGCACTGCTGGAGGTGTTTGTACTCGCTGGTGGCGTAGTCCCTGGTGGGGCACCTGCCAGCGGTCGTTGACCAGGCCCTCCGGGTTGGCGGCGTAGTACCCTCGAAGACAGTTCCGACGCCGTCGGGCCCGGAAGTCCTGCCGGCGTCCGGCCAGTTGATGTCGTTCCACAGCACGTCGGGGTTGTAGCGGACGATGAGGTCCCGCAGGTGCCCGGCGGCGTAGGACGCGTACGCCCTGGTCGAGGGGACGTTCGGTCAGGTCCCAGTCGTCGCGCAGCCCGATCGGCTCCGTCGGTGCGGCGTGCCAGTCCAAACCACCCGAGTAGTAGGCGCCGAAGCGCATCCCGGCGAGCCGCGCGGCGTCGGCCCACTCCCCCCACCAGGTCGCGCCCGGGTCCGCGACGCACGGTGTTGCGGTCCCGGTGCCGGGCGCGTCCCACAGGCACACGCCGTCGTGGTGTTTCGTGGTGACCATCACATACGCCCCCCAGCCGCCACCAGTTCGGCGACAGCCGCGTCGGCATCGAACCTCTCGGCCCGCCAGGCGTCGAGGAAATCGTCATAGTCGCAGCCGCCGTGCACTCGGCGTGGTGCCGCTGCGCGGGACTACCCTCCAGCCGGATGGTGTTGTGGTACCACTCGGCGTAGGGGTTGTGCCGAAACCACTGCGTCGGCGGGATCTCGCCGAGTTCCGCGACGGGCTCCCCACGCGGGCACCGAGTACGGCCCCCAGTGGATGAAGAATCCGAGCTTGGCGCGCCGGAACCACTCTGGGGTGGGGCGCGAGCGCTTCCAGCGTTCGGCGTCGCGTTCGAATCGTGCCTCCAGGTCAGCGACCACCGAATCCTCCCATGTTGAGGCCCTCGCCAGTTGTTTCTGCATCGCCACCACGATCACGAGGCTGGCGAGCACCGCGATCGTGGACGCCGCCATCAGCGGCCCCCAGTCCGTGCCGCGTTCACCGGTGAACATGGACAGGCCGAGCTGCAGCGGGGCCTTGTCCGTGCTGTTGATGATGATCAGCGGCCACAAGAAGGCGTTCCAGTAGTCGATGAAGGCGAACGCCGCCACCACCGCGATGGGGCCACGCAGCAGCGGAATGATCACGTGGAACAGGATCTTCACCTGGCCCGCGCCGTCGATCCGGGCCGCCTCCTCGTAGTCGCCGGGAAGCGACAGCAGGAACTGCCGCAGCATGAAGGTGCCGAAGGCCCCAAAGGCGAAGGGCAGGACGATCGCCGGGTAGGAGTCGACGAGCCCGAAGGCGTCGGCCCCCAGGAACAGGGGAATGACGAGCACCTCGATGGGCAGCACCAGGGTGGCGATGAACACCGAGAACAGGGCGGAGCGTCCAGGGAACTCCAGGCGCGCGAAAGCGTAGGCGTTCAGCACGGGAGACCACCACGGTGATGAGGGTTCCGACGAGCGCGTAGGCGAAGGTGTTGACCAGGATCTGCCCGAACGGGATGGGAGCTGAAAGCCTCCGCGAAATTAGTCCCAGCGCACCGCGTCGCCGAGCAGGGCGGCCCCGGTGGACAGCACCTGGTTGCTCGGTTTCAGCGCGGAGAAGAGCATCCACACGAAGGGCGAGACGAACCCCACGGCCACGACCACCAGCAGCGTCTCTCGAGACGATCTTCCCCAACGGCGGGGGTGGTTCTTCTCAGGAGTCATAGTTCACCCACCTCTTCTGGCCGACGAACTGCAGCGCCGTGACCAGCATCACCAGCACGAACAGCACCCACGCCAGCGAGGACGCCAGACCGAGTTTGTCGTAGGAGAAGGCGCTGCGGTACAGGTACAGCACCAGGGTGTTGGTGGATTCACCCGGCCCACCCCTGGTCAGCATGAACGGCTGGGTGAACACCTTGAAGGCCCCGATCACAGTCATCACGGAGGCGAAGAACAGCGACGGCGACAGCATCGGGAAAGTGACCCGCCAGAACCGGCTCCACGCGGTGGTGCCGTCGATTTTGGAGGCCTCCATGATCGCGGGATTGATGTTGTTCAGACCCGCGGCCAGCACGACGATGTTGTAGCCGACCGCCTGCCACAGCGACATCATGATCAGCGAGACCATCGCCCAGGTCGGGTGCCCCAGCCAGGAAGGTCCCGTGATGCCGATGGCCGCCAACATCCCGTTGATTACGCCCTGGTCGTCGAGCATGACCCGCCAGATGAGGGCGTTGGCCACCATGGGGGTGACGACGGGGATGAAAAACAGCACCCTGGAAGAACGGTGCCCAGTCGGGCAGCGAGTGCAACCAGACCGCGATACCCGTCGAGACCACGAGGTTCACGGCGGTGTAGCTAATCGCGAACACCAAGGTGTTGCCCAGCACCGTGTAGAACGCCGGGTCCCTCGCCGGAGAGCAGCCGCGCGTAGTTTTCCACACCGACGAACCTCGGGGTCCCCGTAGAGGGGCCAGTTGGAGGCTGATCGCGATGGAGGCGATCAGCGGTACCACAATGAAGATCAGGAAGCCGCTCATGCCCGGAGCGAGGTGGAAGAAGGCCAGCAACCGCTGGTTGACGCCGGGTTTGCGGGGCCTTCCTCACTGTGCTTGGGCGACGGCGTGGCTGTCGTCGTCATGGGGTCAGTTCACCGACTTCGATGGTTCCCAGGATGTCTCGGCGGTGCGGGTGCCACGGGCGGCCCTCCGGGGAGTACTCGGGTGAACTGGGTCACCACCTGGTTCCAGGCAGGGGTGGTCACCAGTGGCTGCCCATTGGCGAGGAGAGTCTTCATGACCTCGGCGTCCTGCGCGGGGCTTTCGCCCTCGGCCCAACCCGACAGCGCGGAGTCGATGGAGGGACTGTGCCGCGGTTCTTTCCGACGTAGGCCACGACCTCGGGGGTGGTCATCTTCATGATGTTCTGGAAAGCGGCCTTCTTGTCGGGACATTTCGCGGAGATGCCGAAACCGGAGCCCTGGATCATGCCGACGGGTGTGCCACTCTTTGAGGGGACGACGGCCACCCCGACCTCGTTCTCCATTCCCTCGCGGATCGTCGAATAGAACCAGGGGCCCTCGATCACCAGCTGGCGACCTTCTGGCCTGGAAGCCCCTGCATCGGCACGTCGGTGGTGTCGGCGGGGTTGGGGGCGGCGGCGACGTTCTCCTGCCGACCAGGTCGAAGGTCTGCTGGACGTCGGCGACGAAGCCCGGGTCGGTGATGTTCAGTGTGCCGTCCTGACGGGGCACGTTGCCGTTGGCGAAGGCGAACGGCAGGTAGGGGGTAGCTGATGTCAGGGGCGACGGCGAAACCCCTGCACACCGTCCTTGGTCAGCGCCTTGGCGTCGGAGAGGAACTGCTCGTAGGTGTAGTCGGTGCTCTGGTTCCTTCAACCTGGCCTGGGCGAACATGGTCTTGTTGTAGAACAGCACCATCGGTTCGGCGTCGTAGGGAATGGCGCGGACCTTCCCGTCGACCGTCATGCCCTGCATCATGGCCTGGTTGTACTGGGTCAGGTCGAGGCCGGCCTCCTTGGCGAGGTCGTCGAGCGGGGTGAGGAGTTCACCGAGTTCCCGGGCGCGGGCGGCCTGCGTGGTGACGATGCAGGGCGCGTCAGCCGACGACATGCGGGTCTTGATCTTGGTCCAGTAGTCCTGGAAGCTGGGGCCCTCGATGTCGAGCTTGAAGGTGGAATCGGTTTCCTGGACGCCCTTGACGAAGGTGTCCCACTGGGCGCGGTCGGATTCGTTGGACACCCAGGTGTACATCTTGCTCGCCTGCGCGCTCTTGTCCTTGGAGCCTCCTGAGCAGGCCCCGAGCCCGAGGGCCAGGGTGGCACACAGCAGCGCGGCTGCTGCACGGCGGTACTTTCATACGAACCTTTGTCGTAATCACTCGGCCTCCGGAACGACAGAGCTGCTGCGCCTCGTCCGAGCGCCCGAAGTTAGCGTTAACATCAAGGATTGTAGGGTTCCACGGGGGATTTGTCACGACTTTTTTTCAACGCACTCTGGCAGCACAGTGATCATCGGGCTCGCACCACAGGCCTCGATGAACCGGACCGCAGCCGCCAGCCGGAAGGCAGACCACGCCACGATCCCACGGTTTCGCCTATCCACTCACGCTCACAGAGCCGTCCACCCTGCTTCGAAGCGACCCCATTTTTCACTGAACCCTCCCACACCGCCTCTGGAGACCGTAGCCTGGAAGCCTCGCAGCACTGCCGGAAAGGCTCCAACGATGGAGAAGAACGAACAACCGACGAGCACCGGTCCAGGCCCCGAACCGAGCCTGCGCGACGTGATCAAGGCCATCGACGGCCTGGCCCTCAGGATGGACGTGATCATCTCCCACCTGGACACACCAGACGCCCTCCCCGAGGCGCCACGGCAACGCACCAGCACCTCCTGAGAGCAGCAGAAACCGGCCACCCCTGCCACCACCACCGCCTCACCGTCCCTGTCGCCACCGGCCCGACCCCCGCTGCAGATATCGATCCCTCCCTGACGCGGCCCACGCCCCCACCTCCGGCACCACGACCTGCCCCTCGCCGCCGGCACCCCTGCCTCCCCGGTTGCCCGCGACAGCTCCGGTTCCCGTCACCCCTCAGCCGGCGACGCAGAAACCCCAACCGGCAGCACAGGATGCGAGCAGCAGGACGTCATTGTCCGGACCCCACAACGAGATACCCCTCGGCATCCCGCCCCACTCCCAGAAACCCACCCCTCACCCCTGGCCTCGATCAGGAAACGCGCGGGAGAAGCCGCCCTGGGCGTACCTGCTGTCAGCCGCCGCGGCGGTGCTGGTCTTCCTGGCCGCGGCCAGCCTCATCGCCCTGCTGTGGAACTCGATCCCGGACATCGTCAAAGTCGGGGCCGTCGGCGTGACGGGCGTCACGTTGACCGCCGTCGGGATGGGCATGGTCTCCAGGGCCACGACGAACCGGCTGCCAGCGGCGACGATCACCGGCATCGGCGGCGGATCAGTTCGTCTGCCTGGTCGGCGCGGTCCTGCTGGGCGTGTTGCCCCGCCGTCCGCCTTCCTCACGCTCACCGGGTGGACGATCATCCTGATCCTGGTCGCCGCGCGCACCCGCCTGCCCTACATCACGATCATCACGGCGCTGGGAGGGTTGTCGACCATCGGGCCAGCCGCGGCGCAGTCCCGCATCCATCCTGAGCAGTCCTTCCTGGGACCGATAATGACGGTGGGTTACGGGCGGCCATCACCCCTGACCACCGCCATGACCGCACGGAAAGCGGTCGAGCAGTCCCGCTTCAGGCCCCTGTACCTGCTGTCGGCCAGCGCGATCGGGCTTCCCGCGTTGTTCATGGCACCCGTCGGGAGGGCACGGGAGATCACCGAGGCCGGCACCCTCGTGGCCATGCTCGTTCTCGTGGCGCTCCTATTCGCGCAACTCATCCTGGTCGTGAGGGCGGGCGAAATACCGGAGGACGACATCCCCGAGGACGAGAGCCCCGAGGACGAGAACCCCGAGGCCACGCCGGAGGCGCCTGTCGGGACCCCGACGAACCCTTGGGCTCTGGCCTGGCTGACCGCCCCGCTGCTGATAGCCATCTCGACGCTGCGGCTCAGGCCAGCACCACCGTCGAGAGCCGGCCTGGACTGGTTCGAACACCAGGACTTCACCCTGCTGGCTGTAGCGCACCTGATCGTCCTCGCCGTCGTCGTGGTGCCGCTGGTCTTCAAGGGGGTCGCCGCGAAAGCCGGCAGTGGGCCGGGCACCGCCTATTCGTCAGCGCCTTCGTGGCGATGGGCATCCTGCTGCCGCAGCTGAAGAACGAATCCCTGGCCCCTGGGCGCGCTCATCGCCGTTCTGGCCCTGACCGCGATCCCCACGGTGCTGGCCGGCAATGCGCTCCACGCCGTCACCGTGCCTGCTGCGGTCGTGTTCTGACCTGGGTCGGACACGACCCGGATGTCGCGCTGAGTCTGGTGCGGTTGGGTGTCCTGGCAGTGGCCGTGGCGGTCGCGTTGGTCGTTGAGAAACGTCTCCCGGGCGGGCTGGAGCACGTCGGCCGTCTGGCTGGTGGTGTTCCTGCTGGTGCTGCGGCTGCCCACGGTCGTCCAGGAACTGCTGCGGCGGTTGAGTGTCGAGCCGGCCTGGAGCGTCACGATCGGGGAATCCTCGTGTTGAGTGTGGTCGTGGCGCTGATCGGGCTGGGCCTCGGAAGCGGACGCGCGACGACCCTGCCCCTGCTGTCCGGCAGGCTGTTCGGTCATGGGCGCACCTGGTCGACGACCCCGCGACCGACACGGTGTCCGCGATCCCGTCGTCGCCGGTTCCGATGATCCTGACCTCGGGGCAGCGGTGTGATGCAGTACGCGATCTACGCAGCCACGTCCCTGGTCCGTGCTGCCGTGGCGGCCCTGCGTCCCATGCGGCGTGGGGCCTTCCCGGCCCACGAGCTGGTGCTGATCCCTTCGTGCTCGCTGGGGCTGCGCGGTGGCGTGGATGATGTGGCCACCGGTGCGGCACCCGTGGCACGGCGTGGCCGCCGGCGTCACCTTCACCCTCTCGCTGCTCGGGATGAACACCCTCCTGACGGCGACGAACGTGGATTCCGCGACGAGCAGCGCTTCCTCATCATCGCCGGCGCCCCTCAGTATCGTCGCGTGGTTTCCGCACCCACGCCACGGCCATGCGCCCTGTACGGGCTGATGTTGGTGATGTTGATGGTGCTCAAACTCGCCGTCATCGACATGTCCGGGCAGAACTCCATCACCCGCATTCTGTCGCTGCTGGTGGCGGGCGTGATCTGCTTTCGCCCTATCCGTGGCCTACAGCCGGCTGAGCGCCCACCTGAGCGGCGCCTCGGAGGAAACGGAGGATCTCGACTAGATGTACTGACCGGGGACGTTGTTCGGGTGGTCAGCCGCGGTTGATTCTCACGCTCGTAGCAGTGGTGGGGGTGCCGCCTCAGCTACGGTGTGACCTCGTGCACGGTTCGCGGGTGACGCTTGCCCGTCGGATCCTGCTGACCAAGAACCAGCGCACGGCATCGCGCAGGCGGCACCATCCAATGAGGTACCAGGTGCCGTTGGTGTTGGCGAACAGGATCGGTTCGACATCGCGCCGCTGGCAGCGCCATCGGCGACGACGTAGTCGATGCGCAGTACACGCTGCTCAGTCATGGCCTGCTCACAGGCAGAACGAATGACTCTCGAGACGGTGGCTGCTGGGTTCACCCACACGCGTGAAGCGAGCTGATCGACCCGCGCTCGTGTGTGTGGATCGAGGACATCCATGATCTTGCGAACCGCGGCAGCGGCAAGATCGGAGTAGGGCGCATCCGGAGCTGCCGCGACGGCGACGAGAAGCGACAGGGCCTGAGCATCAGTGAGCGTCACCGGCGGTAGTGCTCCGCCGCTGAGTAGCCCGTAACCGCCGCTCGGGCCAGGCCGCGACCAGAGCGGCAACCCGGACGCCCTCAGGCGACGCACCAGGTCTCTCTTGATCGTGCGGACCGACACCTCGAACTCGGTCGCCAACTGCTCGGCGGTTCGTCCACGATTGCCGCTCCGGCGCAGCGACTCGGTCAGCGCGTGGAGCCGCTCCGATCGCCTCACCACCCGACCCCAGTGACATTCATGCCACAAATAGTGACACCCCGCTGACCGTGCTCCTTGCAAGACTCCCTGCATGACATCAACATCGCTTTCGACGCGGCAACCGCACATCGTCCTTATCCCCGGGTATTGGCTTGGCGCCTGGGCCTGGGACGAGGTGATCGAGAAGTTGACCTCCGCAGGTGCCCTGGCCACGGCCCTGACCTTGCCTGGTCTTGACCCTGCGGGACCCCAGCGCGCGGCGCGGACACTCGATGACCAGGCCGAGGCCATTGCCGGCGTGCTGGGTCAGCTGGGTGGCGATGTCGTTTTGGTGGGACACAGCGGCGCCAATGGTCCCGTGAGCGTTGTCCCTGGACAGGCACCCGAGCTGATCCGCCGCGTGATCTGGGTCGACCCGGCCCGATGGCCAACGACGGCGCGTTCGCACCCGACCTGCCGGCAGCGGTCCTCGAGCTGCCGCTACCTGACTTCGACACGCTGAGCCAGCAAGCGAGCCTTGAAGGTCTCAACGACCAGCACCTCACCCGATTCCGCCCAAGGCCGTGCCCGAACCTGCTGGAGTCGCTCGCGCGTCCGTCGAGCTGACCAATCGCTGCACGCCACGACGTGGCCACTACCCTCATCTGTTGCTCCCCGCCCAGTGCCCAGGTCCTCGAACTGGCCGCGCAAGGACACCCCATGTTCAGCGCCGTAGCCCAGCTCACCCAGCTGGACGTGGTCGACCTGCCGACCGGCCACTGGCCCATGTGGAGTCGCCCACAAGAGCTCGCCGACATCATTCGCACCGCAGCCAGCCTGGCCGATTCCAGGTCTCCTGGCCTATCGTGAAGCGCTGGGCTGAGCGCTACCGGGCTGTTAGGACGAGGATCTTCCTCGATCATCCGGAACAACGGGGGACCAGGTGACCAGCCAGCTCCGAGGCTGGATCCGTCGCATCCCCTCGGACAACCTGACGTCGCGTTCAGCCCGGAAACCGGGCGCCACGGTGCGGCAGAACTCCTTGCCGCTGCGACATCCGTAGTGAACTTCGCCCCGGATTTGACGACGGACTTCTCTCGCCCGAAGCGTTGGAACAGCGGCGCCATGACCTCTACCAGGGCCGTCGCACCGGGGAAGGAGTCGTGGATGATCCCCATCAGGATGCGCATGTCGTCAGAGCTCAGGTACATGGTCAGGCCCTCGACGATAACCAGCACCTCGCCCACCGCATCCACTTCCCTGGCCATCGCGGATCCAATGCCGAGGCGGCGATCGTCCGGACCCGTTCCACTCGAAAGCGATGAGTCGCCGTCGGATGTCGATCACCTGCGCTAGATCGAGGTCGTACCAACGCATCTTCCCGTCGTCGACGCGATAGAAGCGGGTGTCCAGTCCGCACGCAATGTTGACGACGGTGCACCCCTGGATGCCGGGCAATGAAGTCGCGGACGAGGTCGTCGAACAGCAGGGTGCGGGCCGCGGTCCCGAAGGACATGAACCGATCGGATCGAGCGGCTGTGAAGTCGTAGTCGATGCGGGAGACCAGCTCGACCGCTTGCGGGTCGGACAGCAGCTGCGGGTGGGACAGTGTGTACTGCTGGCGTGAAGGGTCTGCAACATGGTTTCCGGGACCCCGGTGAGTTCGACTTTCTCCATGCCCTCCAGTCTTCCCCACGTATTCGTGTCCCCGGGAGGGTCTCACGACACGACGGGGCCTGTTCTCACCACACGTCGATGGACCACGAATAGACCGATTCCTCCTCGGTCGCCATGCCGTCCAGCCGGAATGGCACGACGCTTTCGTCTCGGTATTCGTGCAGGAATAGCCGTCCGCCTTGTGGTCCTTGACGAGACCCTCGATCGTCTCGTCGTGATGCTTCTTGCGTTCAACGACGGATGCCGGGACGAAGACCCGGTTCATCGGCATGTCCTGCCCGCCGAAACGCAGCGGAACGAGGTGCAAAGGTGCCAATTTTTCCCTCGGCGGCCAGGGCTTCGGCCTCAGAACAGAGTCGACCTTCGTGAAATCAGGCTTCGGCCCACTTCCCTGCCCAGCCAGTCGAGAAATCCCATCGTCACCTCCGTCTGCACGCGCGCCCCGTCTTCCCGTCCGCGCGTCATGGGCCAGTTCCCTGCGACCACAGTAACCAGCCGATGGGTGCAGGAACCCTGGAACTGCCCCGGGTCATCCGAAAGACCATAGGAAACGGCTCGCGAGCCTCACACCTCCACTCGAAGATCCTCGACAATCTCGGTCTCTCCGCTCCCCTGCGAAGTGGCCAACTGCTCCTTTGAGATTGTCCTCGAGGACCCGGATAGCTCCTGATCCGGGGCGTGACCACCGCGATGAGGATCAGCAGGATCCCGACGAACCTGAACATCAGCCCGATGCCCCGGACTGCCCGACACCGATGATGCCGCCCAGGCTAGTCGACCAGCAGCCCGCCGGGGCGCAGCAGGGGGCTGAAGACGTTGTCAGCGAGCGGCCCTGCGATGCAGTACGCGACCAGGAAGCCGAGCTGGGACACCAGGCCCATCAGTCCCCAGATCTTGCCCCGTCCGTTGGGGAATCCACGACCGGTGAGCACTCGACGCTCGTGTTCAACGGCGGCAGGACCATGAAGAACAGGAACGTGGCGACCCCGATCAGCACCACATCGGTGGTGGTCATTCCCAGGCCGATCACGACGACCCCACCGAACACCAGCGCGATCGCCAGGTAGCGGATGTGGTTGCTGCCCATGTTGAACACCCCGATAGCCAAGTTGTTGACGACTACGCCGATGGCGGCCATCGAGCGCACCAGACCGAGGGTCTGTTCGTCGGCGAGGTCGAGCATCATCGGCGTCAGGAGTGGTCTGCTGCAGGAATCCCATGCAGAAGGTCATCAGGTCACCAGCAGCATCAACACCACGATCCCGCGGTTGCGGGCGAAGTAGGCCAGCCCGCTGCGGAAATCCTCCAGAAACTGCTCAACTGGTTTCGGTTCCGCCTCGATCGTGCGCCACACGATCACCGTGAAGGACACTGTGGTCACCATCGTCGCGACATCAATCATCAGGACCGCGTTGATGCCGAACCGCACCATCACCAGGCCCGCGACCGCCGGGGATAGAGGTACCGCAGCAGCTAGCCAGCTGGGTCATGCCGGAGGCCCGAGCGTACCGCTCGGCGCGTCAGCAGGTCGGTGACGGTGGCGTGGTAGGCCGGGTCCAGAAGCGCCTCGAAGACTGAACTGAACGCCCACAGGCGCAGATCACCCAGACCTCCCGGAACCCGAAGTGAAGGCCGCCAGCAGAGCAGCCAGCCCGATCGCCGACAACGTGTCGCTGAGGATCATCATCAGGCGTCGGTCGAACCGGTCCACCAGGACCCCGGCGAGCGGCGCCAGCAGCAGGCCCGGGAGGAATGCGGCGAGCATGATGAGCGCGCCGGGGTCAGTCTGCCCCGTCTCCTGATAGACGAAAACCCCAAGCCCAAAGGCGGTCATGCCGTTGCCGACCCGAGCGATGAGCTGCGTGAGCCATATCAGCTGAAAGGCACGAAGATTCCGGGTGGCCTGTAGGTCCTCGGTAACCTTCGTGAAGTTCCTCGTCTTCATCATCATCCCCCATATCTCTGGGCCGCGTTACCGCACCACCCTGAAACGTCGTCGCCAGGCGTCCAGAACGTTTCCCGCTCGCACCAGCAGGTGTGTTGTGATTCATCGTAAGTCGACAGAGACGACAGAGCGGCGGGAATGCACCCAGTTGATGCGGGCCGTGGCGCTACGCCCACGGCCCGCATCAAACGGTCCAGTGTTCTCAGAATTGGATGTCGTCGGCGATCCCGGGACCGGTCTGGGACGCGATCCGGGCGGCGATCTCCCGCTGTGCTCTGCCTGCTGCAAGGTGATGAGGGAATCGGCATTGCGCAGGTCCATCATCCAGTTCACCCCGGCGCTGCCGACCTGGGCGACGGTGACCCCGTAGTTGGACTCGAGGTAGCCGCCCGCGTCGAGACCCGCTTCGGTGCGGCAGCCGCGGCGGCTGCGCACTCGATGTAGAAGTCACGGTCGGTGGACAGCCGGGCCGCATTCTGATCGGCGCCCCACCGGCGGAGCCCGCCGCGTCGAACTTCGGGTGGGGACGGGACATGAGGTTCGCGTACCCATCCCGGACCGTCATCGGAACATCTGGACACGTGGGTCCATTCCGCCGACGCCTGATCCCACTGGGGACGTTCGACGCCGAGGATAGCGCGATCTCATCGCCCGGGGACCCCGGCGTGCATCTCGCCGACGCTGCGACCCAGTCGTGCAGGAGAACCTCGAGCACCGGCTGGAGTTCAGGGGCAGCCGGTTGACCTGTCGCATCGCCTCGATGGGCGCGAAGGCGGCGTTCTCGGCGGCGCGGGCAGCGGCGCCGGAGGGTCGTGGTAGAACCGAGCAGCGCATTGTTCATCGAGGTGTGGATCGACACCACCCGGGTGATCGCCTCGGTGGCGTGTTCCATCGCGTCCTGACCGGAGATGCGCGCCCGATGTACTCGCGCACCTCCTCGACCATGGCCCCCAGCGTGGTGGTGGATGTCAGAGTTGGCCAGCACCAGATGACGGTTGCCCTGAACTCACCGCGAGCCGCGCCTGTTCCACGTCGGCCTGCGCCAGCTGCGCCTCCCACTCGGCCAGCGCCTGCTGTGCCCCCTGCGACGTCACCGGCCTCGACGGCCTGCACCGGCGCGACGTGCCCGTCACGCACCCGCGCCCAGATTCCGTACCAGGCGTCGGCGTACCGAACGGCTGCCGGGTCGAGGCCCGCCGGGGGACGGGGACGCGAAAGGTCGCGGGCCTCGTCGACGTCCATCATCATCCTGCGAGGCTGTACGGAAGGCATGGGCGATCCAGTCGACGTGTTCCACGCTCGCGCACGCAGCGTCGCTGATCCCGGAGACGGCTTTCCTTGGCCTTCTTGAAGAATTTTTCCAGCATGTTTCCTGCTCTCTTGATTTCGTGGAACCGATCAGTTTCCCTGATATGCGGCGGACCGGCCACCCACGGATCATCAGTGGCGTCTCCTGGCGGTGACGCGTGTCGCCGCGACCATGGTCGAGGACGGCGTGAAGGTGGTGCGCGAGAACCACATCCCTGGCATGCCAGGTAGACCGCGACGGGCACAGGTACGGAACCGGCACGGGCGCCCCGCACTGGGAGCATGTAGCCGGATCGCGCCACTCGGCGACGGCCTGCTCCCGGATGGCCTGGTCGTGGGCTGGCCTCGGGCGGCGAAGGCCTCCTCGGCGAGGTGGCCTCGAGGCTGTCCTCCCACGCCTCGAACCGCTCCTCGAGACGTTCGTAGGCGGCCTCGGTCGCGGGTCGTCGATCGTCTCGAACACCTTGAACTGTTGCTCAGAAGACCTCCGCGACCCTTTGGTCGCCAGTCCTGCGATCTGGGAGGTCACCCGGCCTGAGGGTGGGGCCGCGACGCGGGTGTCCTCGTCGCCGAGGCCTGCATCTCCGCGAAGGCGGCAGCCGCCTCGGCGGCCACCCGCGGGCGCGGGCCGTCAGTTTGCCCAGGAACGTCTCTGGAGACGCGGGATAAGGGCGTTGAGCTGGTCGCTGGAGTGACTCACGGCACCCTGCGGGTTTCGGGCGTCCTCGGTGGCGAGGGCGGCGACGAAGACGTGCCCGCAGTAGCTGCACCCCCGACCCCGTCGGCTCCGGACCGCGGCGCACCGCAGTCGGGGCAGGTGCGGGTCTCGCGCGTGTCTTCTTCCTCGAATTGGATCGATGACGGCGCGCGGAAACGAGCCTGGCGCGCGCATCCTCGACGAAACGACTCGGCCACCAGCAGGGCCTCGATGATCTGCGTTTTTCTTGGCGTTGAACTCGTCTGCGGTGATGAGCCCGGCCTCGAAACATCTCTCTTCAGCTTCGCGAGTCGCTCGATGGATCATCCGTCCCCGCAGACGGTGCGGACGGCGCGGGCGCTGCCGGTTGCGCCGGCCGCATCGGCTGGGCGGAGAACCCTGCTGGGCCGGGGCGCCGAGCTGCTGCGCACCCGCCCCATCGCGGATGCCCATGGCCCGATCCCTCCTGGACGCCCGCCCGGCTGCGGTGTTGGGGTTGGCGGTCGCGATGGCGGTATTGAAGGCCTCGAACCGCGACATGTCACCGATCATGTTCATGCTGGTGACCTTGTCGTAGTACTCGTTGACCTCGTCGGCAGCGTCACCGAGGTCACGGTGAACTGGGTGAGTGTCACCCCGAGGTCCAGGAAATAGGGAGCGATGGCGGGTAGCAGGCGTGCGTTGACCGCCGACAGGTTCGCTGCGACGTCGAGGACGGAGATCTGCTGGGTGGCCAGCACCTCACCGAACTTCGCAGCGATGTAGTCGCGAAGCTGTACCTCGAGGTCGCGGATCGTCAGCACCGGATAGGCGCCGGCGTATTCCCGGAAGAACCGGGGAATGTCGGTGATGCGCGCGGAGTAGGACCGAACGCGCACCCGGACCCTGCCCGAACTTCTCGTCGGCCATCATCACCGGCGCGGGGTTCCCACTTGAGATCGACGAACTGGCGGGTCGCGATGTAGGAGATGTCGTAGATGTGCGGCGACGCGAACCCGTACTTCCACCCCGCAAGGTTGGACAGGACCGGGATGTTACCGGTCGGGAGGCTGTAGGTGCCGGGCAGGTAGACACCGGCTGCCTGCCCTTCGCCAGCAGCAGGGCGTTCTGGTTCTCCGGACGATCAATTTCGCCCCGGACTTGGATCCGCCCGTCGGGATCCGGGTAGCGCCACAGCACGAGCTGCGGGTCCGGGTCGAGACATTCAACAATTTCGATCCAGGGCAGTGCCACGTTCAAACTCCTCGTGACCAAGCTGATCGTCAGCGGTGATCAGCGGGAGGAGTCTAGCAAGCAACACACGACACGTTTCTAAGCCCCCCGGACACCAGCCATCACGGCTCTGACAAGGGGTGACGCGGCTCCCTGCGATCCCGCGAGAGCCCCGCCCCGGAGGTCACGCACGCCGATACTCCGGGGATCCTCGTCGCCACGGATCAAGAACACCCAGGATCACAACCGCGCCCTTCCCCTGGCCGAAAGTTAAGTTTTCCGTTTTCCCTATCCCACATCGGCTCTGGAATTACTACGGTTGACGTAGCGGAGGTCACGGACGACACCCGAGGAGGATGGAAGGCATCATCGTGGAAGCGGAAACCATCGAGGCAGCAGATGGGGCCAAGGCGCCTCGCAACCAGACCCATCAGAATGGCTCGTTGAGCATCGCACCCGCCTCCGCCGCGCGGGAGATCCCAGGCTGGCCTGAGGCCGTGATGAAAACGACCCCCGGCTCGGGACGGTACGCCCACCTAGTGGGCCGCCCCGAAGGGTGCGAAGTCACCGTCGTCTGCAACCGGGGCAAGCGGATTGAAAGTACAACGGTGCCCGTCGACTCGTGGCCCACCCGCATCATCGACCTGGGGGTCGCGGGAGTCTGCATCGACGACCGCGGCATGTTCCGCACGAAACCCGACCTGGCATCCGACGTCGAAACCTTGGTGCACAGCGGCGTGCAGGTGGTGATCGCTACGGAGGACGCCGAGGACGAGTTCAATCTCGTGGCATGCCTCAGTCATCTGAAACCACAGCTGCTGCTGAATCACACAATGCCCCCCGAGGAGGTGTGGCGCACGGTCCAGTCGCAGACCGGCAACGTCTTGGGTGCTCACCGGGCGATGATCGAGGCCCTTTGCGAATGCCACCCCATCCTGGTGCACCTTTTCCTGGCGGCGCTGTGCCACACCAAGGGACGGCGAGCTGGTCTCGACGGCGGCCGTCGTCGATTCGCTGGCCGACGCGATAACCCACGTCGTGCGCATCCAGTTCCCCGGTCCCACGATCAGGCGATGTTCCTCCTGTGCCTCGCGCTGCGCGGGAACCATGTGGCCACGGTGAATGTCGGCCGGGTGCTGGAGAGCACCGGCCTGAGTATCCATTACGCCCGACGCATGGTGCTGGCCATCTCTTCGGAACCGGTTCCCCCGGAATTGGATGCCGCCTTGTGGCCACGTCTGCGAACACACCTCGACGCCGATACCTTCGACACCGCCCGGCGTGCCCTGATGCCCCTACTGAATGATGGCGTGGTGGACGAGGTGCACCACCTCGGGCTGCTCGAGCTGTTCACCGGGGACACAGATTCCTGTTTGACACCGGAGGTCGCGGATGTGATCCGTCGGGTGGCCGATGCGGCCGATACCTGCGGGAGAAGCCACATCATGCGCGCCCTGCCGCGATTCCTCGAGGATGAATCGGCGGGAAAAGCCGCCACACGACTGGCCGCGATATGTTCAGACCTTGATCTGACGGCGCTCGGGGCCGCGCTGGAGGTGCTCGATGCCGCGGATGCCGTGTCCGAGGCGGCTTACGACGTGCTGTCTCCCCTAGTCGCCCTGGAACACCCGGTCCTGTCCGCGCATCTGGCGGAAAAAGGCCCCTTGGGACACTTTGCCCCGGATGATCCCCGAACCGCGACGGCGGCTCTCTCGTGGATCATGACCTCACCGGAGACCGCGTGTGCCGAACCCGAACGTCGTTGGCGCACGCTCCGGCGGATCGTCGCCATGGCACACGGCGATCATCCATCGGCCCCTATCATACGGGCGGGCATGGCAGTTCTTCACGCCTTCACCCGGCGCTCCGCGGGCGCCCAGCTGCGCGAACTGGTCGCGCACCAGGGTTCGTCCCCGGGCGGTTTGCCGCTCATGGCCTGCTGCCTCGCGGGGCTGGCCACGTGCCTGAACAACATGACGGACGAGGCCGCGATGTGGTGCTGGAGGGCACGATCGTTCGCCAGCACCCGCAGGGCCGAACGCGCCTGGGTGCTCATCGTTCACTCGCTGGTCGCCTTCACCGCCGGGACACGAAGCTGGCCAGCGAGTTGCTCGCGCGCGTGGCCGAGACCACCACGGCCATGCGGGCCTCCACCGTCGGGCGGTTCTGCGAACTCGCGACACATTATCTGCGCAAGGACCCCGGCGATTCGGAACGGTCCACCCTGCTAGACGAGGAGGCCCACGTCGTTCTCCCGCGTGTTCGCCACCTACTGCGCCGCCGCGAGTCTGGATCACCGCAGGGGCCGCGTCCAACTGGCCATCGACAAACACTTCGCCACCGGCGAACCCCTGGCTCTCGGCGAGGCTCACAAATCCCGTGATCCTGGACTGGCAACAGCAGCTCAGAACCATATTTGTTTCCTGCCACGAGGACGCGATTGCGGAATGCCTCCGAAATGACATCTGTGCCGCGGAGGAATCATGGTGCTCCTTGAACGATCTTTCGAATGCACCCAATCATCACGAAGACATTCGCTCGGGCGCCGAGGATGAGTCCCGAGGCTCAGCGTCAGCGAGCAGAAGGTCGCCGAACAGGTGGCTGCGGGATGCACCAATGCACAGGCAGCCGAGGCGTTGTTCTTGAGCAAACGCACGGTGGACACCCATTTAAGAAAACATTTATCGCCGCCTCGGAATATCCAACAGATTGGAACTTATCGAGTTCGTCAAGAAGAATTATCGCGAGCGAGAATAATTTCCACACACAGCAATAGTCATCAAGAACTGGACAGCGAATCCTGATTGAACAACGCCAAGGGCCCTGCTCCGTGATTGTTCCAGAGGCAGGGCCCTCGACACACTACCGGGTGGAGACGAGCACCCACCCCCACCTGATCATTCTCAGCGGCGCGCTCGGGCAGGATGCTGCCGCGGGTTTCATTTCACCCGCTGGCCGCGCCAACGGAAGGCGAAGACAGCCAGAACGCCGGCCACCACCGTCCAGGCGATCAGGACGATCGCCACCAGCCCACAGGTCCCATGATCCGCTCGGTTCGGACGAGGCCAAGAAGTCCGGAAGGAAAACGAAGCGCAGTCCCTTGGCCATCCACAGCAGAGGGAAGGCGTAGCCGACGTAGGCCAGCACAGCGGGGATCATCGCGAGCGGGAAGAACACCCCTGAGACGAACTGCAGGATCATGAACGGAGGAGTGGGTGGCGCTGGGGGCGGCCCGGGAATTGGGGATGAGTGCCGTGTACGCGATGCCGAGCAACGAGCAGGAACTCACCCCGAGCAGCACCACCCACACCAGGGTCAGCCAGCGTAGCGGCGTCGGACGGCATCGGAAGGCCGTAGAGCACCATTCCCAGAAGCATCAGAATGATGACCTCGAACACAGTGGTGATGAGCGCTTTCACCGTGATCCCGACAAAATACACGCAATCCTCGGCATCGGGGACGCGGCCAGTCGGCGGATAATACCCTCATCACGGTCGCTGGTGACGCTGAGCGCAAGCGACTGAAACGTGGTGCTCATCACACCGACACCAATCATTCCGGATATGAACAGCAACCGGTAATCAACGTCGGTTCCCGGGATTTTTCTGATTGAACACAGCGCCAAAAACAAGCATCATCAACACCGGTAAGGCCATGTTGAAGATCAGGGATAACCAGTTGCGGAAAAAATGTCCGCAGCTCCACCCGCGACCGCGCCAGGCTTGCCGCCATCAAACCGTGGGAAGGCGTTTGCGCACCGCACCATCAGCCTCGTGTGCCGCCGAAGCCTGCGTCACTTCGCTCATCGCTGCTCCTTGGTTTGTTCAATCATGTCCATGTAGATCTGCTCGAGGCTGGGCTGGGTGACCTGCAGCGGGGTATTTCTGCAATGCCCCTGCCGTTGCGCGGCGTCCAGCAGCAGCCTGCAGCAGCGCCGTCGGCTCATCGGTGGCGTAGAGGCAGCTGTGGGGTTGGCTCTCAGCCTCGTCGCCAGGCCCGGCGGCACCTCGGCCAGGGGATCGAGATCGTAGGAGACCCGCTGCTGGCTGCCGGTCAGCTGCGCCAGCTGGTCCAGGGGTGCCGACGTGCAGCATCCTGCCGCCCGCGATGACACCGATCCGCTGGGACAGTTCCTGCGCCTCGTCCAGGTAGTGGGTGGTCAGCACCGTCGTCATTCCCTCACCGGTGAGCAGGCGCACCAGTTCCCACGCCTCACGCCGGGCCTCCGGGTCGAGCCCAGTAGTCGGCTCGTCCAGGAAGAGGGCCGAGGCCGGCCGACCACACCCACCGCCACGTCCAGGCGCCGGCGCTGCCCGCCCGAGAGTTTGGTGGTGGTAGGGTCTTGGTCTTGGCCCTGAGACCGACCATGTCTGTATGAGCTGCTCGGTCGGGGAAAGGGTCAGGGGTAGAACGTGGCGAAATGGTCAATTACCTCGTGGACCGTGAGTTCCCGATAATCCGCCGTGCCCTGCGGCACCACCCCACCCTGAGGCGCGCCATTCGCGCTCATCGTTCTGCGGGTCACGTCCCAGTACGCTCACCGTACCGCTGGTACGTCGCTGCGCACCCGTGAGGATGTCGATGGTGGTCGTCTTACCGGCTACCATTCGGACCGAGAAAGGCAAACACCTCCCCACTTTCCACTTGCAGGTCGACATCGTCGACCGCCACGAAACTCCCGTATGTTTTCCTCAGTCCGCTGACGGTGATGGCATTCGACATCACCTGTCCTCCTCTCCGGGTTGTCACTGGAGCCGGGGCGACGAGACAGGGCCGCTTCGCCCCCGTTCACCAACTCCTCCCGGAAGTCAGGGTATTCCCGGTTACGGGAACCCCAGGAGAGCATCCGGCGACTTACAGAGCGCCGCGAGGATAAATACGCATCGAGTCGGTATGCGTAAGAATGCCTACGCAACAAACTGCGACGATGCGCGACAGCTCCCAGGGCTCCGGAGGTCCGGCATCCGATTGCAGCCCTGCCGTCATCAGCTCTTCTTGATTTTCTCGATGTCAGGAGGCAGCGTGTCCCAGTCCCATTCCTTGACCCACTCCCGTCCTTCTCCACCACACGCGAGTACCAATATCGCCAGACAACAGCCACAACACGTCGGCACCCTCCTGCCACACCACCCCCACCGGATGCGCGCTCATGAGATAACGCCTATCATCACTCCACAACACCTCACCCGCCGAATTCTTGATCACCGGATACATTGCGTCTCCCATTGATCTCCTCGGCGAGGAACTCCGAGGTGTACCGCCCCGACGACGAGATCCGCGTCTCCCCGTCAGGCAGCACAGCCGGATCCGGAACAAACCGCCCCCACAACCAAACGACCAACACCGCCGCCACCCCCACGGCGCCAGCCCGCAAGACCCATGTCCTCGCCCTCATCGGTACAGCCGCCCCTTTCCACTTCCACCCACCACGTCGCCCCGGGCATCAACGATCGCAGCGCTGCTCCCCTCACCCGACCCAACCAGCCCTATCCTCCCCGGTCCCGACGGGCCTCTGAACTGGCAGCGGGGCCGCCCTCCTTTCAGGGCGGCCCCGCCGAGGTTCAGCGCAGATAGTGGCGCTGGTCGGTCTTCTTGCCCTCGTACCAGGTGCGAGCCTGCTGCGTCGACTCAGGGCGCGAGACCTCCGAAATCAGCGTCCCACCAGCTGGAGCCGGGCGGGTTGGGGACCGTACAGGTCGGTTTCGATGTGGATCATCACCGGGCCCTCGCAGGCCACCGCCTCGGCGTAGGCCCTGCGGAACTCCTCCATGCCATGGACCCGCAGCACCTTCAGGCCCCACGACTCCGCGTTGGCGGCGATGTCGACGGGCAGCAGGTCACCGTCGGCGTTGTGGGGGTCTCGCCGGTGCGGTAGCGGGTGCCGAAACGCACTGCACCCGTGGCTCTCCGACAGCGCCCCGATGGAGGCGAAGCCGTAGTTCTGCAGCAGCACGAAGATGACCTTGACCTTTTCCTGGACGATGGTCGCGAGCTCCATCGGCAGCATCTGGTAGGTGCCGTCGCCGACGATGGAAACCACCTCGGCCTCGGGCCTGGCCAGTTTCACACCCATCGCTGCGGGGATCTCGTAGCCCATGCAGGAGAAGGCGTACTCCACGTGATATTGCTCCGGGCTGGAGGCTTGCCACAGGCACTGGAGGTCGCCGGGCATCGAACCGGCGGCGTTGATGACCACGTCCCTGTCACCCATCAGCTCGTTGAGCGCCCCGAACACCTCGGTCTGCGCGGGCAGCGGGGTCTGATCGCGGTGATAGCACTCGTGCGTGGCCTTCGCCCAGTCCGCTTTCAGTTCCGCGATGCGCCTGGTGTAGTCGTCGCCGACCCGGTACCCGTCGAGGGCAGCGGTCAGCGCCTCCAGGGACTCGCGGGCGTCGCCAACCACCATCTCGGCGCTGTGCTTGGCGGCGTCGAAGGCGGCGACGTTGATGTTGACGAACTTCACATCCGGATTCTTGAACTGGGTGTGGGAGGCGGTGGTGAAGTCCGAATAGCGCGTCCCGATGCCGATCACGACGTCGGCCTCGTCGGCCAGGGCGTTGGCCGAGGCTGCGCCCGTCGACCCGACCCCGCCGACCGCAGCCGGGTGGTCGTGGTTGATCGCGCCCTTGCCGGCCTGGGTGTCGGAAACGGGAATCCCGGTGGCGTCCGCGAAGGCCCGCAGCTGCGTCGACGCCTCCGCGTAGATCCGCCGCCGCCCGCGACGACGAGGGGTTTGCGCGCGTCCCGGATGATCGCGGCGGCCCGTTCGATGGCGGCGGCCTCGGCCGGTGGGCGACGCACATGCCAGACCCGTCGCGCGAAGAACTCGACGGGGAAGTCGTAGGACTCGGCCTGCACGTCCTGCGGCAGGGGCGATGGTCACCGCCCCCGTGTCGACCGGATCGGTCAGCACCCGCAGCCCGGCGAGCAGCGACGGGATGAGCTGCTCGGGCCGTTCGATGCGGTCGAAGAACTCGCGAGACCGGACGGAAGCAGTCGGTGGCGGCGGTCATCGGCGAAACCGGGTCCTCGACCTGCTGCAACACCGGATCGGGGAAAGCGGGTGGCGAACTGGTCGGAGGGAACAGCAGCACCGGCAGCCGATTCGTCGTGGCCAGGGCCGCGCCCGTGACCATGTTCAACGACCGGGGCCGATCGAGGGCGGTGCACATCCAGGTGCTCAACCGATTCGTGGTCTTGGCGTAGGCCGCGGCGGCGTGCACCATGCCCTGCTCGTTGCGGGGCATGATGTAGCGCATCCGCTCGCCCTCGGGGGCTGGATCGAGATCGTTCTGCAGCAGGGCCTGTCCGATCCCGGCGACGTTGCCGTGTCCGAAGATGCCGAAAGCGCCGGCAATGAGACGTCGCTCGATACCGTCGCGTTCGGTGTACTGGTTGACGAGGAAGCGAATGATCGCCCTGCCCGACGGTGAGACGCACTGTTGACACTGGGTTTCCTTAGTTGAGAGGGGTCATGGGGAGCCGGGGAATCGACGTCCTGGGGAGGCCCAGGTGTCGCGGATCCAGGTGTATGCGGGATCGTCGGTCATCAGCCAGGTGGAGTCCTCGGCGGGCCCGGGCCATGACGTTGAGGTAGTAAAGGTCGTATCCGGGCGCGGCCACCGACGGGCCGTGGTAGCCGTGCGGCATCGTCACCACGTCGCGGGAGTGCACCTCGGCACATACGTCAATGTCGTGGCCCGAGGGGTAGATGCGCTGCAACGCCATCCCCGGCGACCCATTCAGCCCCGGCCGCACCTCGTAGTAGTAGATCTCCTCGAGGATGCGTTCCACCTCGTTGTGTTCGTCGTGCTTGTGAGGCGGATAGCTGGACCAGTTGCCGCCCGGGGTCAGCACCTCGCAGGCCAGCAGGTGGGAGGTTTCGAGGTCGTTGCCGAGGGCGTAGTTGTTGACCTGGCGGGAACACGGGCCCGCGCCGCGCAGGGTGGTGACCACCTCGGTGACGGGGCAGTACCGCACCGGCAGGTCGCGGGTGGCCTTCGCCGCGGGCAGCGCGAACCGCCCCCAGATTCGCTGCGGATCGTGAACGTGGTCTCCGCGCGGGATGTAGAGGTAGTCGGTGATGGCGCTCCACACCTCCTCGCGACCGTTGAGCACGTGGGTCTCACCGTTCACCTCGACGACACAGCCCCCGGACAGCGGCAACACCAGCAGCTCGGAGACCCCGGAGGTCACCGTCTCCGATCCGCCCGCGGGCAGCGCCAGCACGCGGATGGAGCTCCACTCCCAACCGGCGCGCTCAATACTGACGTCGGTTTCGAACTGGCCGTGGGCGGTGCTTCCCGCCTTGATCACGTGGGTTTCGTTATCCATTTTTCCTCCTCAGTGCCGGATTCTGCTGACGACCGGGACGACCTGCGGGTTGGCGCCATCAGGCGCTCCACCTCGTCGATACGCGGCATGGCGGTGGAGCATTCCAGCCGCGACGCGACGATGGCGCCCGCCGCCGATGCGAAGGCGAACGTCCTGGCGAGATCCCATCCCTGCAGCAGGCCGTGGCACACGGCCCCGCCGAGACTCGTCGCCCGCGCCGAGCCCGTTGCGGACCCTGGACGTTCGTGACAGGCACGTAGACCCGCTCCGTCGCGGTGCGCACCAAGGTGCCCATCATTCCCCTGTTTCACGACGGCGACCTCCCACCCCGCGTTCCAGCAGCGCGAGGGGCAGCGGCGTCCGGGTCGGTCTCGCCGACCGCGATCCGGCACTCTCCAGGTTCCCTGATCGCCACGTCGACGCGCTCGAGGGCCTGCTGCACCTGCGCGGTCGCATCCTGTTCGCTGGGCCAGAAACGGGCCCGGTGGTCGAGGTCGAGGACGCTCATGCCGTTGCCGTGGTGGCGTCGCAGCGCCTCGTGGTTGGCCGACCGCGACGGCTCCACCGACAGGCCGCTGACGGTCAGCCACAGGATGCGGGCCGTGGCGACCTCGTCGGGCAGGGTCGTCGACACCGATCTCCAGGTCGGGGGTGGTGGGTTGGCGGTAGAAGAACAACGGGAAGTTGTCGGGCGGGAAAACCTCACAGAAGGTGACGGGGTGTTGAAGTCCGGGTTCACCACGACGTGCCGGGCATCCACGCCCAGCCGTGTCAGCTCGGAGCGGACGAAAACGTCCGAAGGGGTCGTCACCACCCCGGTCACACAGGCGACGGAATGCCCCATGCGAGCCGCGGCGACGGCCACGTTCGCGGACGAGCCGCCGAGGAACTTGCCGAATCGGGTGACGTCTTCGAGGGTGGGTGTTCATCTCCAGCGGGTACAGGTCGACCCGCACCTGCCGATGGTGCAGACGTCGAGTACCGGCTCATCCACGATGATGACTCCTTGATGTCGGGGATGGCTCCTCACGGTCACCGGGGGATTGCTCCAGTCTGCCCACGAGCAGAAGCCCAGTCAACCTATGTCAGGACATTTCTTTCGTTCCTTGCCCTGGAGTATGGACCCTGGCTTGTATGATCAATCCAGAACCGTCGCCTACCCGCCATACCGGGACAAAGCCTGTTCCGGCCCCGAGGACCGCATCATGGAACCGACCTACGAACCGGAGATCACGCTGGACCGCGATTCCCAGGTGCCCCTGTACCAGCAGATCGCGAAACCGATCGAGACCGCGATCCTGTCCGGGGCTATGCCAGCGGGGGCGATGATCGAGGACGAGGTGTCGATGGCGAGCCGCCTGGACGTGGCCCGCCCCACGGCCCGCCGGGCGTTGCAGGAGCTGGCCTCACGAGGGTTGTTGACGCGCCGCCGCGGGGTGGGAACCCGCGTCACCCCGCCCCACGTGCATCGCCCCATGAAACTGTCCTCCCTGAACGACGACCTCGCCGAGGCTGGGTTCACCCCCTCCACGCGGGTGCTCTCCTACGAGGTGCGGGAGGCATCCTCGGAGGAGGCCGAGAAGCTCGGCATCCCCCAGGGCGAGGCGTTGCTGTCGGTGCGTCGCCTCCGCTACGCCGACGACCACCCCCTGGCGCTGCTGACAAACCTCATTCCCCTCGACATCGCGCCGACCTGGCAGGAACTCGGCGACGTCGGCCTCTACCGCTGCCTGGCGGCGCGTGACGTCGAGGTGACCTCCGCCCGGCAGGTGATCGGCGACCCGCGGGGCGAACGCGAAGGAAGCCGAGGACCTGGGTGAGGAGGAGGGGCGCCGCTGCTCACGATGGAGCGCACCGGCTACGCCGCCGACGGGCGGGTGGTCGAGTTCGGGCAGCACGTCTACCGCCCGAGCCTGTACTCCTTCCACTTCTCGCTGTTCACGTCCTGACGCAGCGAGGCTCGCCCTGGGACACCACTAGCCGTTCCCTCCCTCTACCCATGCGCAGGATGGACTTTCTTCCCAGAAGCCTTCCTGCAGACGGCACGCTCCCCGCCCAGAAGACGTCCCCGTCATGCCGCGCACAGCTGAACGCTGACAAGCCCTGATACCCGAATCGGCACCCAGTGGCTGGAAAATCTTCCAACGGCACAAGAAACACTGGGATTCCTCATCGACAACGCCTTTGAAAACAATAGCCAAGAGGAATAATCCACCATTAGCCAGTTCACCAGTCCTCATTCGCTCAAAGGCAGGTTAAGACTATTGCATGACCCCAGATCGGTGTTTAGATTGGTAACAACTTCAGCGCGCAGGGAAGCACAACAGAAGAAGAAAAAGAAAATTAGATCCGACAACGGAACCAACCAAGAAAGGCAAGCATCATGGAGAAGAAGTACAACGACGAGATCATCGACAACCTCGCCGAGATGACCGACACCGAAATCGAAGAACTCCTCGGAGCCGGCCGAGGCGTCGTCCCCACCGTCACCCACGAATGCCACATGAACTCCTTGGCAGTGGTTCTTCGGCTGCTGCTGAAACACCAGGATAGGCCGGGGGAATATGGTTATTCCCCGGCCACCTATATCCTGAAAAAACTTATTCAGCAACTCACCCGACTCCCCCAGCATCCCTAGGTTCGCAAGGAGCCATGTAGAGACAAAAGCCGTTTGCTGAATGACCCTCCTAGAAAATATCAAGCATTGAAGCTTATTCATAGGACGGCTGATAAACGGTAAAACTCCTTGTCAAAAGCAGGTTGGCTGCGGCTGTGAATAGCCCTCATTAAAACACTACATCCTAATCTAGTTATACGAACCACCAAAAGAACCACCAACCCTCTCGCTCCAAATCCACCTCTATGAAACAGCATTCAGATTCTCTCATTGGAGACCGCCATGACGCAGATGCAATCAGCACCGACAATGCCTTTCCCCATGATTATCGAGCAGGCACTCGGCGATGCGCTTTCGCAGTATATCCTAAACCTCGCGCCCAAAGGCGCTTTAGATCCTACGCATTCCGCATTCTGGAGACGCCTCTCGTGTATCTTCTCAATGAACACCGTCTCCAGGATGGGTTCTCCGGGACCACCCTGAGGTACAATGACGAGAGTTCTCCGATAATGTAACGGGAATCCTGTTTGAACTGCGAGAACGATTCCCCGATCACTGGCGCCGTTGGCTGAGGCAGCGAACTTCCCTGAGAGCGACTTTCGAAACGGTCCTGCGACGTGTCACAGAGGATGCCACCCCGCTCTCCCAACTCTTGAAAGCACACCATCTTGACGCTCGCCCTCGTGTGATCTCCATTAAGCCATTGGGCGATATCCACCCCCAGGGGTGTGGTGTGTGAGGTGGTGACATCCAGCGGCACTGTTTACTATAAACCACGCCCCGCCGGCAATGAGCTCTTCATCTCAGCTTGGCTGACTGGATGGCAAAGCATACGGAACCTGGTCTCTGGCTGGGCTTGAAGTTCCCTGGGGTGGCTGACTGTGGAGACCATACCTGGGTGGCTCCCGCACACCACCAGCCGCTCGCTGATACCTCTGAGGCCAGCCGCTACTACCACCGGGCAGGCCACCTTCTGGGGTTTGTCATCATCTGGTGAACATCACCGACCTGCACCACGAGAACATCATCGCTACGGCCACCCAGCCGGTGCCGGTGGATCTCGAGACCATCATGAGTGTTTTTCCCGCTCCGTCCCAGACCAGGAACGAAGCCGGCGCTGCCACGCTGCGGCAGACCACCCAGTCTCCGGCTGCCACCGGCCTGATTCCTCTGGGGTCCTGTCTTCAGGAACTCGGGGGCGATGTCAGCGGATTGGCTGCGGACGGGCTGCGGGTTAAACGCCGGGTCCTGGACAGGCAGGGCCGCTCCGATATGCGATACGTCCATGTGGTCTCCGAGGTCACACCTGAGAACAACTCGCCCTATTTTTAGAGGGCACCCTGTGCCACCGGCAAAATACGTTGACGACATTGTTGAGGGATTTGCCACGGTGTTGCACGGCAATCAACCATAGGGAGAGCCTGCTCGCCCTGCTCCATCAGCACGCGAACAGCATCCATGTGCGGGTGATCGCACGCGTGACCAATGACTACGCCGTCGTGCTGGCGGGCCTGTCGCGGGTCAATGGCAACAACATCCAGAGCGCATCGTGGCCATGCTGCGTGAGAATGCCGGCCTGGCTGACACCATGGTGGCCTCGGAAGAGGCCCAGTTACGGCGCTGGGCGGTCCCTCACTTCTGGGCAGCGGCCAGCGAGAGGATAATTCGAGACCCCTGGGGACAGCCGACTGGAAAGCTGGATGAAGCGCCCTCGAGAACACCCTCGCCAAGATCAACAGCGGTTTCACCTCAGAGAGCATCGATCACCAGGTATCCCTGATCCGTGCGGCGTTTAGGAGTCCGGAGCAGATTGTGCTCCCCTTGGCGGTGGCCTGGCGAAACCAGGAGCTGGTTCCTTCTGAGGAGTTCGAGAACACACATTTCAGCGCCCTACGCGCGCAGGCAGGTGTCACTGGGACAGACGGCGGCGTCAACTGGCCAGTACTCGCGATCGATGAGCGTGACCAGTTGACGGTTCAGCCTCTGATCGGAGGGGCTATACCGCGGCCTTGCCGGAGTTGCAGAGGCTCCACAAGTGACCACACGGAAGACAAAATCCCCAGATGGCGGCTGCTGGCACAACACCTGCTCAACACTCTCAGACACGAAAGTCACTCTCTGTTGGAGTGATGCCTCAGCAGTCCAGAGTCAGCTACTCAAGGTCCTGCAAGTCAACTTGCCGCAGCCGAACGTCTCAGGGACGCCTTCGAGCTGAGTGCGCCCTGGATTAGCCAGGGTTATGGGCATCTCCTCGATACCCTGGGGATGGCCGCCCACGACTGTCGCCTCAGACGTGATGGAAGGTCGGCCGGGATGATCATCGCTACGCCACCACCAGGATTCCCGAACCCGCGCTCTGTGCAGAGAGCTGCGGACACCGGCTAGCGGCTCGCCGCCCACAAGGGCTGGGACTCAAGGATGTGTCCGCTCTCCGCAACGCTGGCTTCGCCCATGACTCGGGCGGCATGGGCACTGGCGCTGATCGCCGCCGCCATGACCGAAGAGGGTGGAGTTGGCTGAGTCTGGCGCGGTGCCTGGGAATTCGAGAACACCTTCAAGCTGGCCGAGGGGGTGGCGGGATGCCCGCCCCCGGCGAGAACATCTCCACCCACTGGCGCCATGGGCTGGCCGGCATCGCTCTGGCTCGCATCATGTGGCTGAAGACCATCCGAGACAATCCGTTCCTGAGCACCGTGATAAGCCCAGACGAAATTGTCCGCATCCGCCAAGAGCTGGATGAAGCCGCGAGGCTCTTGGCCTGGGACCTCGCGAAATCCGGCTCCCCGAGCCTCCCGCCACGGGATCTCCGGAGGCGCGCTGGTGCTCGACCTGGCTGGCAAACAGCTCGGCAAACCCCCAGTGGCGGGCCCATGCCGAGGACCTCGTGATCCGCGCTGGGCGACTCTCGCGTTGCCCATGGCTGTGGGGGACCACGATGTCCGGGACTTCGGCATCATGACTCGGGCCTGGCGGGCTGCCCCTCGCCCAGCGCATGCTGCGCAGCGGTCCCCACGGGGGCGTGGGCCCCTCCCACGGATCTCTGGACGCATAGGGAGCGGCATCGATGAAAGTCGTGCCCAGCAGAGTGAGCAGGACTGCCTGCTTGCCTGCTATGCCATGATCCTCAGTCACTTCAGGGTTCGGGTCTCCCCGGGCGACCTGCAGCGGCTGGCAGCCGCTTCCCCCAGACGGCCTGAGCCTCGGCTATTTGCGCAGGCTGAACTCCGAGTATGGCTGGCGATGAGCGCCCGTAAGGTCGACCGGGAGCGTATGCCCGAGGATCAGCTACGTCGTCTCCGAGGCCCCCGTGATCGCCCATTGGGAGGGGCGTCACTTCGTGGTCATTGAACGATTCGGCCGACGGCACGTGAGCGTGGTCGATCCCGCAATGGGGAGGCTGAGGCTCCACTATGAAGACTTCTGAGGCTGTTCAGCGCCGTCCTGGTTCTTCTGACACCCACCAGGGAGTTCACCCGGCGATCCCCACAACGCGACGAGAGCGCCCAACCTCTGCGGGCGCTGATCCCCGGAGGAGCTGCATTCCTTCTGGCGGCCAGCGTCATCTCGGCGCAGCTGGTGACTCGGCGTCACCGCAGGACGCGTCAGCTCTTGACCTCGGCCCCCGCAACCCTCGGTGGTATTGCTCGGCCTCGTGCTGGCAGCGGGACCGACAGGAGCCTCTTTCGCGATCCGTTCTCTCGGGGCTTCAGCGCGGCTCCGACCATTTCGAGAAGCGCCACACCACCGTCTCTTCTCGGGGTTGTTCTCCCAGCGCCTGTCCCATTTCGCCGGACAGTCGGTCGGAGCCCTCACCGGAGAAGCTGAATCTCAGGTTCGTCCTGAAGAACTCTCTCGTCATGCGACGATCCTGCCATCAGTACTGTCGGTGCTCTCACTGCTGCTCACCCCTGACCTACCTCATCCTGGTCACCACCACCGCTTGCGACCCTGCTGGTCGTTGGCCTCGACGGCCTATTTCGCCCTGACGCTGTTCCTGACCAGCAGGCAGATGGAGGCGAGCCAAACCCAGGTCCAGGCACAGGTGGAGATGAGCAGTGAGACCCAGGCCACCCTCAACAACATCGATGCGGTCAAGGCCACGGGAACGGAGGACTATCACCAGGATCGCTGGACAGTGCTGAACCGGAGGGTGAACGACGAATACAAGCGAGTCATCCGATGGAGCACGCTGACGGGGGCGTCCAATCGGGCTCACACCACCATCATGCTGGTTTGCTCAGGTCGCAGTCGGACTGTGGCTGGCAGCAGCAGAGCACGTGGCTCATCGCCGACATCGTCCTGTTCCAGACCGGGATGGCCCTGTTCACGGCTGCTGTCTCCGAGGCGCAGGAGTGGTGCAGCAGATCGCCAACGTCGCGGTCTCACCAGGACAAGCAGGCCGATCTATTCCACGCCGCCCCGAGCTTCGGAACGCTGGAGCCGGCCGGTGTGCCAGGCGCGATCGAGGCCACCTCACTGGCGTTCGGTTACCCCGGGCAGGCGATGGTGTGCAATGGCATCGATCTCCAGGTCGCCCCTGGGGAGAAGGTGGCCGTGTTCGGTCCTTCCGTGGGCCAAAATCCAGCCTCTGTATGTCCTGCTGGGGTTGAACGACTTTTTCGGGAACCTGAGGGTCGGAGACGCCACTTTCCGCGACAGCACCGGGGTGCTGTTCCCCAAGATGACCCCTGGTAGAGGAACGGTGCGGGAGAACTTGCGTCTTGGAGTGACGACCGGAGATCGACGACGCAGAACTGTTCCAAGTGCTCCAGGATGTCAACTCTACGAGACCATCGACGCCCTGCCGGCGAAGCTCTCCTCGCGTGTCAGGCTGGCGGCCGCAACTTCACCGGTCAGGCCCAGCGGCTCCCTGCTGGCCCGGGCGCTGGTGCGGGGACGCGAATTCCTGTTCCTGGACGAGGCCGTCAGCAGCCTGGACGAGGACAACCGGCGTCACTTCTACCAGCATGTGGTCCGGGCGAGCGGTACCGGGGGTCACGATGATCATGGTCAGCCACGACCCAGCTCCGGTGGACTACTGCGACACGGCGTGGGTCATGGTCGATCGAGAGACCTTGACGTGCTGCCCGCGACAGGCCGGGGTCTTCCTGCTGGCCGCGAGTCGCCAGTCGAGGCCCCTCAGAGGAGCCATGCAACACGGCGCGCGCTGGAGTAGCCAGCAAAGCTGTAGTGAACACCGCTTAGGCCCAGTGGGATTCCGTCCACTGGGCGCTTTGACTGCACCCGGTTGCCCATTCATCACGGAAGGCGAGGCGGGACCTGTTTCTGGTGACAGCTAAAAGACGCCGGAAGCTAGTCAATGGTCCACTGTGGCGCAGGGCCTCGCCTCTAGCCTGAGGACAAGAACAAAGCAACCGCCCAAGGGCGAGAATCAAAGGAGATCGAGATGATCAAGCGCCTACTGGTCATGGCCGCCGGAACCCTGGTGTATGCGTCCGTCCTGTTCACAAGCGCCACCCCGGCGAGGGCGTCCGAAGAGCCCGTCGGCTACGACGTCGCAAACATCGGCCACCGCGGGCGAACTCAGCCAGTTCTGTTTCATCGCTGGGTTCTGCGGCTGATACCCGAACCACGAAGCCACATACACACTCATCGAGAGGAATGAGACATGCTTGAGCAGATCTCAGAAAGGCGGGGCAGGGCTGAGTACATGGCCCGGGTTCCCGGTGGCTCCAGTTCAGTCTGCTCCTCTGGGGGAACAGCGGGATTGGTGAGCGATATCAACATCACCCTTCGAACTCATCCTCCTGATTCGTCAGTGGCCTGGTTCCTAGCCGAGGTGACCCTCAGCTATCTAGCGGCTGCGGTCTCGCCTTCTCAGCTCGCGTCTCAATCATTCTGGTCACCTGGCCATGTACACCAGCTCATCAGCTTTCGTCCCCTTCCTTCTTATCCCGATCGCGATGATCGCCCTGGTAACAGCGCCCTGTGCACTCCTCATTATCACCCACTGCGCCCTGACCGCCATCTGGGCCACCCTCGTCGCCTGGCGCGGGGACACAATAATTGTTCAGCAGATGGAACCAGGAGCGTTCTGGTGGGTGACCTTCTGGGTCATCCTGGCCAGCTGCCTCATTGGTCTGGCCCCGCGATACTTGGTGATCCCACTGCGAGACGCAGGCCCAACTACGGGAGGCCGGAGGCCCAGGCGGAGCAGATCTCGCCGTGAGGAGCGCCAAGACCTGCCCGGGAGCTCCATGACGTGGTGGCTCACCACATCACCGTCATCACGATGCAGGTAATGTCCCGGCGCCACTCCCAGGACCCGGTCGAGCTGCGCGAGACCCTCGGCATCATCGACGATTCGGCACGTGAGGCTCTGAATGAGTGCTGAGGGCGCTCCTGGACGTGCTGCGGACCGATGAGGAGAATGGTCCCCGCCCGCTGTCGAGCCAGGTCGTCACCGGCCCGAGTCTCCAGAGCAGGTGGAACACCACGTCGATTCTCTTACCAGACTGGGGTTCCAGGTGGCGAAGGCATCGGTGAGATCCGCGCATCGAGTCGCTGCCCCTCTCGACGAAGACCACCAGCACCCGCATTGTGCAGGAGTCGGTGACCAACATCATCAAGCATGCCCACCACGACGCCACCTGCACCATTTCCCTGTCGCTCCAGCCGACCGAGGTGGAGGTCAGGATCGTCAACAACCGCGTCAAGCCCTCGAACGTTCATCTTCCACCAGTTGTGGCCTCACCTCACTGCGAGAGAGGGTCTTGGCGGTCGGCGGCAGCTACCAGGCCGGGAGACAGGGGTGAGGAATGGGTCGTCGAGGCACACCTTCCGGTTCACCAGGCCAACTGGCCTTCCTGGCCCGATGCGCCCGAACCACACGAAACCAAACTTCCCAAGCAGTCAGAAGAAAGGACACAGTGAACATGCTCGCAGCAACCATTCAGCCTCCCATGGCACCCAGCCTTAACACCCCGCCAGTCAGACAGTGGGCCGTGGAAACCCGCGGTGTTACGAAGCGATACGGGAGCCAGACGGTCGTCGACCACGTCGACCTGGCTATTCCACAGGGCGGGGTCTACGGGTTCCTCGGCCCCAACGGGGCAGGGAAGTCCACGACCATGAAGATGCTGCTCGGGCTGGCGAAGCCGACCAGCGGCGAGGTCCGCATCTTCGGCCGCGACCTCCGCGCGAACCGGGGCGACATCCTTCCCCGGATCGGCTCCCGATCGAGGGGCCGGCGTTCTATCCGCACCTGACGGGGAGCCGAGAACCCACGCCTGGTAGCCGACTACCTGTCCTGCGACCGTGAGTCCGTCGATAGGACTCTCCACATCGTCGGACTCACGGACGCAGCCAAGAAGAAAGCCCGCCAGTACTCCCTGGGGATGAAGCAGCGTCTGGGGATCGCGATGGCTCTGATCTCCGACCCCGAGCTGCTGCTGCTCGACGAGCCGACCAACGGTCTGGACCCGGCGGGCGTGGCGGAGATCCGTGGCCTCGATCACTAGCAGCTCGCCCACGAGCGCGGCATCACGATCATGGCTCCTCACATCTGCTGTCAGAGATCGAGCAGATGGCCGATGTTGTCGGCGATCATCCAGGCGAGCCATCTCCGGTACCAGGGCACGCTAGCCGGTCTCAGGGGATCAAGGACGCCTCGTGATGAAGGTCCTCGCCGGTGAATACGGCGATGGCTCACCTGGAAAGCCTGGGTCTGCGCCCTGAAACAGTGGGCAACGAAATCTTCCTCCCACCCATGCAGGACGATCTCATTGCCGATGTGGGTCGCCCGGCTCGTCGGAGCCGGTGTGCGCATCGCCCGGGTCGAGTTGCAGCGCAAGAGCCTTGAGGAGGCCTTCCTGGAACTGACCGAGACCCCGGTGGTGATGGCCGAGCAACCAAAGCGAGGCAGGAGGTCCTGAGCATGAGCACCCTCGCACTGGAGATTCGAAAGCATCATCGTAGTCGGCTGCCCTTCCTGCTATTGGGGGCTGGGGGCTGTGGAAATACTCGTGGCTGGGGAGTGCCATAGCAAACCCAGCCTCAAGGCACAAGGGATCCGTACCCTTCAGACTGCTGCTGCTGTATGACTACCTGAATTTCTGACCGTGCTGCTCGGCCCCACCATAGCGTTCTTGGCCACACGGGTGGCGGGGGTCGACCAGGATGGCCGCATGAGCCAGCTCTTCCGGGCCCTGGGGCTAGTTGAAGGCCAACGCCAATTCATGCTGAAACTCGCACTCTTGACAGGGATGGGGTTCATCCTCAGCATGGCGATGTTCGCAGTCAGCATCACGATTGGGCACAGAGCTGGTCTATTGGAGGCGGGTTCGTACGATTCCACCTTCTGGCTGGTCGCGGCCTGGGCCTCATCAGCACACTTTGCGATCAGCGCGGTCCAGCTGGCGCTGTGTCATCTGATCGACAATGCAGCTGGCAGCGTGGTCATAGGTATCATCGGTCTCCCTGGTCGCCTCATTTCTGCCTTTCCTGCACCTCCCTCAGCTCGGTTGGCTGCCGCCCTGGAGCTTGCTGGTGGCAGGAAGCCCCCTACCCATTGATCACCCCTGAGACGCAATCCCGCTCCCGACTTTCCCCCAGTTCCCAACCCCGGCCTCATGGTCGCCCTCGCCCGGCATCATCGCCCTAGCGTGCGGGTTGCTCTGTCGGCCTGGCTCGTCATCCGCAAGGGGAGAACGCATGACCGCCGCAACATTCTCAGCAAGGCCAGTGGCGGCGCAACGCATCGGGCTTGTGACCGCCTGGAAGGTCGAGCGCGCCAAAGGTAAGACGCTCCTGGTTCCTGGGAGGAGCCGTGATCCTCAGCATCTTCGCCCAGCTGCTGGGAGTCTGGAACCACACCAGCAACCTGGCCATCATGCAGGAGCAGGGACTCACCTGGTTTGGCGTCTGGGCACAGGGCGCCATCCTCGTCACCAGCATCTTCCTGCCCATCCCTCTACGGCGTCACGTCCTGGCCCAAGCTGGAGCCCTTGAGCACCAGACCCGGGGCTGGCAGCGGCTGGCCTCAATAGACCGCGCCGGCACTGCCGTCTCAGGCAAGATGCTCGTTGCCCTAGAGCTGGCACTGACAGGGATGGCCGTCTATCTGGTGACCGCGGTGGCAGCGGGGCTGTTCCTGGGATTCGACCCCAGCCAGCTTGGCCCCTCACCTAGCACGTGCATTGTGCGGCGCCTCGGGGCTTGGGCGGTGGGCGCGGTAACTCCCTCATGCTCGGCACCTGGCTCCGTACCTTCGCCGCCATCGCATCAGCGGCTCTGGGAGCCACGATGATAGGCATGGGACTGACTGCCGCGGCACCACCCCTGGCGGCAGCTCATCCCTTCGCCCTGATGCACCTATGGGCCGGGGGCGCGAGCTGCGGGAGACGAGTTCGCCTCCATCGGCAAGCATGGCAGCCACCGCTTTCATCTCGCCTCATCTGGGTGGCACTGAGCGCCTGGATCATGAGATCCCGGGTTCGCCGCCGTGAATGGTGATGAGGAGGTAATATCCGTTACATGACAGACATCACCGTCCTCGTTGTCGATGATCAGCCGCTCATGCTCCACGCTCTGCCGGGACGTTCCTCGACAACGAGGACGGTGTTGTCGTGGTGGAACTCGCCGAGGACGGGGAGGTCGCGATCGAGCAGGCACGCCCTCAAACCGGACCTCGTGCTGATGGGACCTGAAGATGCCGCGAATGAACGGCATCGACGCAACCCACAAGATCACCGACGAACTGCCCGGCACCCGGGTGGTCGCGCTCACCACCTTCTCCACTCCTCGACTACGTCGTCCCGGCCTACGCGCTGGGGCCTCCGGGTATCTGGTCAAGGGATGCCCAGCCGGACGAGATCCCTCACCGCGATCAAGACGGCGATGGACGACAACCCGCCGCTGTCCCCCGGCGTCGTACGCCTTCTGGCCCGGCAGGTGATCGGCGTGCGCCACGACCCGGAGGTCGTCTCGGGTCTAGCCGCGACAGAGGTGGGCCTGGCTCGCGAAATCTCCGTGCTGCAATTCCTGGGACGAGGCCTCAGCAACCGGGAGATCGCCAAAGAGATGTACATCTCCGAGGGCTCCGTCAAGGCCTACCTGGCCAACGCCTGCACGAAACTCGGCGTCCGCGACCGGCTCCAGGCCCTGATCCGGGGATTCGAGTTGGGCATCGTCAGTCCCCGGCTCTCCATGGGTGACTAGAGTTTTCACCCTGGGCAGAGAACAAACCCCTAGCGATCTTGCCTCCCGTGCCTGCACGTCGCCCCTGGGATCCACGGCACAGCTCCATCATCCAGCCAGGCGAGCCACAGCGTTGTTCGGGGCAACGAGACATCCCGGCGGGATTGCGCAAACCGCGGCGCGTCGTGCCGGTGCGCAGGGTGAAGCGTGGATCAGGCCAATTATGGGCGCCAGCCCTTCCCCGGTCGCCCGCGCCGGAGGGTTCTCGGCCCGTGTTGTTCACATCCCAACGCCTCAACCCGATCGCTTTGTCATTACAAGCGCTTGACTTGGTGTTGCCATTGGGGTTGACTTGGTTCGACGAAGGCGATGACGCTGCCGCGACCCCCGAGAAGAGAGCCTGAAGTTCATGACTGACATCGAGTACACGCCAGGACCTCTCCTGGACGCCGCCCGCAACACCCGACGGCACTCTGGAACGATTCCTCCGACCTGGACGAGCTGCGCCAGTCCATCTCGTACGGCGGCGTCGGTGCCACCTGCAACCCGGTCATCGCCTACACCACCATCAAAAAGCACCTCGACGTGTGGGCGCCGCGCATCCAGGCCATCGCCGACGCGAACCCCACCTGGGGCAGTCCGAGATCGGATGGAAGGCCGTCAAGGACATGTCGCAGGAGGCCGCGAAACTCCTGGAGCCCATCTTCGACGAGCACAAGGGGCGCAACGGTCGCCTGTCGGTGCAGACCGACCCGCGTTTCCACCGCGACGCCACGAAGCTCGCCGACCAGGCCGAGGAGTTCCACAACCTAGCCCGCAACATCGTGGTGAAGATTCCCGCCACCAAGACCGGCCTTGAGGCCATCGAGGACGCCACCTCTCGCGGCGTCTCGATCAACGTCACCGTGTCCTTCTCCGTGCCGCAGGCCGTGCAGGCCGCCGAGGCCATCGAACGCGGCCTGAAGGCCCGCGAGGCCGCCGGACACGACACCTCCGAGATGGGGCCGGTCGTCACGATCATGGTGGGCCGTCTCGACGACTGGCTGAAGCACGTCGTCGCCCGCGACGGCATCTTCATCGATCCGTCGGCCCTCGACTGGGCAGGCATCGCCGCCATGAAGCGCGCGTACCAGATCTTCCAGGAGCGCGGCTGCACCGCGCCCGCGTGCTCGCAGCCCGCTTTCCGCAACGTCAATCAGTGGGCCGAATTTGTCGGCGGCGACGTCGTGGTCTCCCCGCCCTTCAAGTGGCAGAAGATCATCGCCGACTCCGACTACACCACCCGCGAGCGCATCGCTCGGTTCCGTCGACCCGCGCTACCTCGCCGAGCTGGAGCGCATCCGGACTTCGTCCGCGCCTACGAGCCCGACGGCATGACCATCGAGGAGTTCGAGGGTTCGGACCCACCCGCAAGACACTGCGCCAGTTCCTGGCCGCCGACGCCGGACCTCGACGCCCTGGTGCGTGACGTCATCGTCCCCGCACCCCTGACCCGGTCCCCGAGACAACCCGGGTTTTGCTGGCCTTGCACCCGGTTTGCTGGGCAGTTGCTGTTTGCCTGCGCTGTAGCGCAGGCAAACGTACGCCCAGCAACGAAATCGGCCATCGAACCGGCCACGCCCAGCGGGCATCTCACCCCAGGAAGGAAAACCCCATGCTGCGCATCGCGGTAATAGGCGCGGGTCGCATCGGCAAGGTCCATGCCGCCACCGTCGCCGCCCATCCCCAGGCCCGGCTCGTGCTGGTCTGCGACCCGTTCATCGAGGGCCGCGAAGGCCCTCGCCGATCCCCTCGAGCACGCGCCTCCGCCGACGCCGCCGAGGCCTTCTCCGCCGACGACGTGGACGCGGTTGTCATCGGTTCCCCACTCCCCTGCACGCCGAGCACGTCCTGGCAGCCGCCCGCGCGGGCAAGGCCTCGCTGTGCGAGAAGCCGGTCGCATCCTCCGTCGAGGCGGCTCGCGCCCCTCGCCGACGAGCTCGCGACCTCGAGCACCCGCCGGTGATGGTCGGCTTTCCAGCGCCGCTACGACCCCTCCGATCGCGAAGGCCCAGCGGCTCGCCGCCGAGGGCCGGATCGGGCGCGTCGAGCAGCTCACCATCATCTCCGCGACCCCGCCCCGCCGTCGGCGGAGTACTGGCGCAGTCGGGGCGTGTTCAGAGACATGACCATCCACGACTTCGACGAGGCCCGGTTCTTCCTGGGTGAGATCGTCTCCGTCAACGCCATCGGGCAGAAGCTCGACCCGGCGCTGGCCGACGTCGACGACTTCGACGGCGCCGTCACGACCCTGCGGGCCGCCAGCGGCGCGGTCGCGATCATCAAGAACACCCGCCACTCGCGCCAGCGGCTTTACGACCAGAAGGTGGAGGTCTTTGGATCCGAGGGCGAGGTCGTCGCCGGGACAACCTGCGTGCGACGTCGGTCCAGATCAACGACGCCACGGGATCGGCCCAGCAGGAGGTCTACCTCGACTTCTTCCTGGAGCGTTACGCTGACGCCTACCGCGACGAACTCACGGCCTTCATCGACGCCGTCAACAACGGCTCCCCCGTGACCCCGACCGTCGAGGACGGCGTGGCCGCGCTGGTACTGGCCGAGGCCGCAGAACGTTCCGCTCGCAGCGGACAGACCGTGGAGGTGACGAAATGAGGATCGCAGGAGCCCCGATCTCGTGGGGCGTGTGTGAGGTGCCGGGCTGGGGTTTCCAGATGAACCCCGACCGGGTGCTCTCGAGATGGTGGAGCTGGGGTTGACGGCCACGGAGTTCGGCCCGCAGGGCTGGCTGCTCGTCGAACCCGAGGCACGCGCAGCGGTGAAGGCGCACGGCCTGACGGTGGGCGCGTTCTTCCTGGCCGTGATGCACGACCCCGACCACGACCCGGTCCCCGCCGTCAAGGCGGAGCTGGAGGCGTTCCGCGTCGCGGGCGGGTCGGTGCTGGTGCTGGCCTGCGACTCGGGTCGCGAGGCTGCGACGACCGCCCCGTCCTCGACGAACAGGGCTGGGCGACGCTGTACCGCAACCTGGACCGGATCGCCGAGGTGTGCGCGGGAGGCCGGCGTGACGGCGTGCGTGCACCCGCACTGGGGCACCATGATCCAGAACGCCGACGAGGTGGAGCGGATCCTCGACGAGACCAGCGTCGGGCTGTGCCTCGACACGGGACACATGATGGCGGGCGGCGCGGGACCCGGTGGACATCGTGCGCCGTCGACCCGGAGCGGGTCGCGATCGTGCACGCGACAGGACGTCCACAAGGAGCTCACCGACAAGCTCTTGACAGGGGAACCTCACCTGGAGCGCGAGGGCATCAGGCCGAGATGTTCGCGCCCATTGGGGACGGCGACGTGGATTTCAGCCACCATCGTCTCCCTGCTGAACGAGGGTGGCTTCGACGGCTACCGTGCTGGAGCAGGACATCATGCTCGACGAGGATCCCGCCCCCGGTGAGGGTCCCATCCACAATGCCCGCAGGTCCTTCGAGGGCGCTGAAGTCCTTGGCGGGGCTGAACGCCTCACTCCTTTTTCTACATGGGTTGAGCCGGGTCGCTTTCTCGTGGCGGCCCGGCTCAATCCGTTTTCACTCATGTCCAGGCCGGGTAGCCCGTTCCAGCACCCTGTTGTCCAGCCACAGTTTCTAGTTAACACAGAAATATGCTGTGGCGGAGTCAACCCTCGTCGCCCACTCCGCTCTTCGAGCAGGGTGGCGGCCTCCGTGCGGCGGGCCATCGCGGACGGAACCCTCCAGTCAAGGAACGCCTGCCATCCGCGAAAGAGGTGGCGGCGGCCCTCGGCATCAACATGCACACCGTGCTGCGCGCTATCAACTGCGTGCGCGACGAGGGGCTCATCGAGCTGCGCAAGAACCGCGGGCGGTCGTGCTCGCGACGACGCCAGGATTCTCCCAGCTCAGCGACCCTGATCACCCAGACGCTGGCGGGAGAGCAACCGGCTCGGGGATCACTGGACGACCTCGTCCACATGTTCCGGGGAAAAGGACTGCACCACGATGACCACACACGACACCGGATCCACCCTCCCCGCAACGCCCGTCGTCACGTCGGCGCCGCGCGATCCTCATTCCTGGTCGTCGCCACCTGTTTCTCCGCCGGTTCAGCCCTGGCCATCTGGATGATCCGCGACGACCTACCCGCGCAGATCGCCGTGCATTGGGGAGCCGATGGCGGGGCGGACAGCTTCACCGATCTGACCGGGGTCATCGTCGCAGGAACGGCCTTGTCCCTGCTCCTGCCGCTCGGCATGATCGGGCTCGGCGCAGCACTTCAGGGAGGAGCACCGGATGAGCGGCATCGCAGCCGGGTTGGGTTCCTTCATCGCCACCCTGATCGCCCTGGTCGCATACGCAGCGCGGCTCCGCCTCCGCTGGCGACGCATCGCCCGGCTTCGGTCTGGGAGTGGGCGCCGGGGTGGGAATCGGCGTCGGACTACTCACCTGGCTCGTCACCCGCGCCCCGCGAGAGGAAGCCGTGGCGTGACCGCCCCGCTGCGCGAGCGGAACGAGCCAGCCCGAGACGGGCGATCGGATCGCCTGGACCGGTCGCACCACCACGGGCAGGATGATCTGGATCGTTCTTCCCATCCTGCTGATACCCGCCGGATCGATGGCCATCATTTTGCAGCACAGGGACACTGGAGCGCCGCTATCGTCGCGTTGGTACTGCCGTCCTGGTGCGGTCTCGATACTGGCCACCCACTCACGGCTGATCATCGACTTCCGCGGGGTCAGGGTGCTCGGCCTCGGCATTATCCGCGGGTCTGTCTTCCGTTGAGCGCTCTGGAGGGCGCGACATCAATCACGGTATGCCCCTGGGTGATTTCGGCGGCTGGGGACGTCGCGTCTCCCTCGACGGCACCCGCCATGGATGGTTTCGTCACCGCCGAGGGCCCGGCCCTCCGCATCGCCCGAGTGGAGGAAAACCCTGGTGATCACCCTCAGGGACGCCGAGACCGCGGCAACGGCACTGACACCCTCATCCAGCGCAGAGCGGTCGCGTCCGCGCCTCGAGCAAACGGGGGATGTAACGAGAGGGCAACGGCCACCGAGGAGGTCGTCGACACCCCTGTGTCGCACACTCTGTCATCGCCCCTTCAGAACGCTACGAGAGCGTTCGCCCTGGGCATCGGTTTTTCTCTGACACCTTCCGGAACATGCAGCTTCATGTCACCGTCTCGTCACACCCAGCACGCGGGCCTAAAAATCTGATATCATTTTGACATCATCAGGAAGCGATTCGACATGACCACCAACGTTCCGCTTCCCTCCACCCCGGATGTCGACGTGCAGAGCGCCGCGCCTGGACCATGCCCGCCCCATCGGCCTGCTGGGAATCGTCGTGGTCGCCGGACTGATAGCCCTGGGTGTCCAGCAGTCCATCATCAAGAACCTGCCCCTGGGACCGATTCTTATCGGGATCAGCGCCCTTGCACTGGCTGTCCTCGCCTCCGGGGTGTGCATGCTCGGTCCCGGTGAAGCGAAGGTGTTGGAGTTCCTCGGCCTCCCTACGTGGGCACCGTCCGCAAACCCGGCCTGTGGTTCGTGATCCCGTGCGTCGTCCAGAAGAAAATCTCGGTGAAGGTCCACAACTTCGAGACCCACGGTTGCGAAAGTCAACGACGCCGACGGCAACCCGATCAACATCGCCGCCATCGTCGTGTGGCAGGGTGGCCGACACCGCCCAGGCCAAATACGCCGTCGAGGACCACATCGACTTCGTGCGCGTCCAGTCCGAGGCAGCGCTGCGGCACATCGCGATGAGCCACCCTACGACAACCAAAAACACCGCGATCACGCTGCGCGGCGACACCGAGGTGATCGCCAAGGAGATGGCCGACGAGGTGGCGGCGCGGATCGCACTGGCCGGGCTGCGCGTCGTCGAAACCCGGATCTCGTCGCTGGCCTACGCCTCCGAGATCGCGCAGGCGATGCTGCAGCGCCAGCAAGCCACCGCCATCATCGCGGCCCGCGAGAAGATCGTCGAGGGCGCGGTTTCCATGGTCCAGGACGCCCCTCACCCAGCTCGAGGCCGCCGACGTCGTGGTCCTCGACGACGAACCGCCGGGCCGCGATGGTCTCCAACCTCCTGGTGGTGCTGTGCGGCGACCTCGCGGGCGACACCCATAGTCAACACGGGGTCGCTGTATCAGTGACCCCGAGATCCGCGATCGGCCGGAGCGCAAACAGCTGTTGCTCCGGCTCGATCCATCCGTGCACGGCCCTGGCGCGCTGGGCCTCCGACGACCTGCGATCAGTGAACGCACAGATCGAGTACCTGCTCGAGACGCCCTCAGAAAAGGGCTGGCCGCCTGCCAGGCGACGCCGCCCCATGCGCCGCCCAGGCCGTCCTCCGAAATCAGAACCCGGCTGACGCCCCTCCCGAAGCCGGTTGAGCCGGGCAGCGGGGAACGAGCGACCCGAGTCGAAACCACCGGCAGCCGAACAACAAGCCCACCCCCAAGCGGACACCCACACCATGGTTTCGACACGGCCAGCTCGCAGAGCGAACAGGCCGGCTCAACCAGCTTCCACGCCCACGAAGCCAGATTTGTTTCACGGTCGCACGGGGTTCACCCGCGTAGGATCGAGACAGACAGAGGAAAGGGGACAGGTGTGGAACGCGCAGGCGGATGGGCAGCAGCGGGGTTTCGGTCTCGGCTCTGACACTCGGGAACGATGACCTTCGGTGCGGAATCCCCGGCTGAGGAATCCTTGGCGATGCTGGACACCTACGTGGAGGCGGGCGGCAACGTCATCGACACCGCCGACGTCTACGCCGATGGCGTTTCCGAGGAGATCGTCGGCGAGTGGCTCCGCTCCCGACCGCAGGAGATCACCCGGGAGATGGTGCTGGCGACGAAGGGACGTTTCACCTCGGCGCTCGGCGGTTCACTCGGGGCGTCGCGGCGGCACCTGCGCCGCGCCCGACCGAGAGCCTGCGCCGCCTGCGGGTCGACCACATCGATCTCCCACATCGTGCCTCCTGGGATCCCATCACCCCGGTCGAGGAAACCATGGACTTCCTGGACCGGGCGGTCAGCGACGGCCTGATCGGCTACGGGGGCATCTCCAACTACCTGGGATGGCAGATCCAGCGGGCCGTGCGGGCCTGCGACGTGCGAGGTTGCGCCGCCCCGTCATGCTGCAGCCCTCGTATTCGCTGCTGCGCCGCGAGGCCGAGTGGGAGATGCTTCCCTCGGCTGCCGACGCGGAACTGGGGGTGATGGCGTGGTCACCGTTGGCGGGCGGCTGGCTGACGGGCAAGTACTCTCGCGACAGCGCCCGACGGGCGCCACCGGCTGGGCGAAAAACCCGCAGCGCGCGCATCGAAGGCCTACGACCGGATCGCCCGCGACGAGCGCACGTGGGACATCCTCGACGCCCTCGGCAGATCGCCGACGACAACGACACCACCCGGCGAATGTCGCACTGGCCTGGGTGATCGCACAGCCCGGCATCACCACCGCGATCCTGGGCGCCCGGACCGTCGAACAGTTGCAGGCGAACCTGGCCGCGGCGTCGTCACCCTCGCACCGGACCAGCTGGCGGAGCTGACCTCCCGTCTCCACCCTCAGACGGGTCCGTGGCCGTACGGCCCCGACGGCATGACCCAGCGGTCGCGAGGAGTCGACGAGGGATGACTCCCGAAGCCGGTTGAGCCGGGCAACGCCCGCAAGACACCGAGCAGCACCAGGACCAGCAACAGCTGCACGAGGCCCATGCCGCCCACACGCGCATGGGGCCACAGAGAACCTATCCATCACCAGACATTCGCCCGCGATCCACCCGAGCATCACCGTCCCGGCGAGCGCATGCCCCAGAGGAAGCCATCGCTTCATCCGCAGATGGACGAGAGCGGCAGCCCACTGAAAACCACCGACGACCACCCCGAGGAGCAGAGCGGCCAGGACGTACCGGCCCGCGAACACCGTGGAATCGAGCAGCGGGGCGAACCATTGCGGCATGAGCAGCAGCTCGACGGCTCCCAACAGCGTCGAGGAGGGATCTGGAAGACGGCGATCCCAGCAGACACCCCCGAACGACCTTCATGACGTCCCCGCACGTCGGTGGCCACCACATGGGTGGCTCGAAAATGCCCAGATGAAGCTTCAGCAGGCGTTGCGCCTCGGGTTCGCGCCCGGGTTCCTCCGCCGCCGCCAGGATCGCCAGGATCGGCCCCCAGAAGGCCAAGGCGAGAGCCTCCGGGTCTGCTGGGCGGGAACCGTTTTCTTTCGCGGATGAGTTCGGTGAAAAAGCAGCCGCTGGAAGGCCAGCGGGACGCTCCACGGTCAGCTCACGCAGCAACCGGGCAGCCTCCGGGGTGCGGTACTGCTCGAGGGTCAGCACGCGACGCGCGGCGACGATGTCCGCGTCGTGCACCCAGACGTCCGGAAACCGCCCGGCAGCGGTTCCCAGCTACTCCAGGGTGATGGTTTCGTAGACGGAACGGCGTCCTCCGGGTCACCGAGCGGGACCCTGAAACGCCTCGCCACCGCGACCAGGCGTTCATCGATACGAGCGAGCAGCGCAGTCGAGCACCGCCTGTCTGCTGGCGAAATGGTTGTAGACGGAACTCTCCTTGATGCCGACCGCGGCGGCGAGGTCTCGTATGGATGTGCCCGCGAAACCGTCGATGGCGAAACGCTGCTGCGCGACGTCCAGCAGGGCGGATCGGGTGTCACGACGCATGGAATCCTCCTGGGCCTGTGGATGCGGCTTCCGCCACGGGCCATCCCGTCGTCACAGTCCGGTTCACCCAGCTCCGAGAGACATTCCCGCGCAACCTTTCACTAACACTTGTTGGTTTACTTCACAAAGGGCGTGTCCTCCACGACCGCACGTCATCCGACGAACTGGGCCGGACGCCCCGAAGGATCCACCTGACCCGGTTGCAAAGACAGCGGACTTAGATCAGCCTGCGCCGCCGACGAGCGCCGGGAGTCGTGCCAGACCACCACCGACCACGGCTGCACTGCGTCGCACCGTCGAGAACCATGCCCTCACCCTCGGGCCAGGAATTATGGGCGGCTCTGCCTGACCCCGGTGTCGATCAGCCGGCGCCACACCCTGCCCTCGGCGGGGTCGGCGCGTTGAACGTCGACCCTCAGCGTCGGCCATGTTGATCACCGCGAGGAAATTGTCACCAGGAGAATTGATGTACACGCTGAGCGCCCGGTCCCCGTCCTGCGGATACCCTCCATCGAAGGGGTGTGGAACAGGTAGGACACGTCACGATCGTCGGGGCACCGTCGCCGTACTGCGTCTGCTGCAGCGATTCGTGCTGCTGCTGCCGCAGATGCGCGAGGAACCTGGTGAATCGGAACAGTCCGTTGACACCCGGTTCCGTCTCGAAGGCTGCCGAGGTTGTCGTGGTACGACGCATCGGTCACGCCGGGCGCCACCGGCACCTGCTGCGGGGCGTTGGTGGGATCATGGCGTAGTTGTTTCCACATCGCCACGGAGTCGATCTCCCACGGGCTTGTTGTTGCCGTTCTGCGTGCGACCGAACTCATCGCCCGCAACGAACATCGGCACCCCACGCGACAGGTACAAAAATGGTCAGGAAGTTGCCGGATCCGCTGCCTCCGCAGCCCCTGCGAGCTCTCCGCAATCCCACGACAGGTTGTTGTCCGACCCGCCGTCGGAAAGGGCCGAACGGATAAGGCTGGTCGTTGTTCTTCTCCTGATAGCTGACCAGGTCGGCCATGTTGAAGCCGTCATGAGCGTCGATGAAGTTGATGGTCTTCTGGGGTCCGCCGTTGTCGGCGAAATGCGTATGATCACCGTTGACGACATCCAGGAAATCGCTGGTGTTGCCGTCACCCTTCGCGAAACGAGACGCACCGCGTCACGGTAACGACCGTTCCACTCGGCCCAGCCCTGCGGGAAGTTGCCGACCTCGTATCCCCACAGGTCCCGCCTCCGCGATGACCTCAATGCGCTGCTCCTCGGCGAACTCGGCGATGGCGGTCAGCAGCGGATGGTCGATGTAAAGCGTTTCTGGTTATCCAGTCCTCGCGGTCGGCGTCGTTCGGTTTACGACCGAGCACCGTCGCCAGATCGAACCGGAAGCCGTCGGCCCCCATCTCGACGGTCCAGTGTTCGAGCGAGTCGAGCACCAGCTGCTGGGCCACGGGTGAGAGAGTAGCTGAGCTGGTTGGAGGTGCCCGTCGCGCCGTCAACCAGCGCGTGTGACGCCGTCATCACGTGAGTACTCGGCGGTGGCGAACCCTCCGAGGGAGGTGAATCCGACGGTGTTCGGGTCGCCACCCCAGTTGCCACCCTCCGCAGTGTGGTTGTAGACGACGTCCAGGTACACCTCCAGTCCGGCCTGCTGGAAGGCAGCCATCATCTGCTGGAACTCGCGGGTCGGCCTGCCCAGCGACTTTCGTCGTAGGCGTATTTTGCGGTTGGGAGCGAAGAACGACGAAGGGTCATGTAACCCCACGAGTTCGTGTGTCCCTCGCGCGCGGACTCGGACTGGTTGGTCTCGTGGATGGGTAGCAGCTCCAAGGTGGTGATGCCGAGGGCCTTCAGGTAGGGGCGCCATCATGCCGACGCCCCGGTAGGTGCCCAGGTACTCCTCGGGGATGTTCACCACATTTCGAAAACGCCGGTTCGCCGCCGAGCAGCGTACCGGAGCTTGACGATGGAGGGGTGGCCGACGAGCTGCGAAACCGAGGCCTCGTAGATGGCGGCCTTCTCGCCGGGCAGACCCGGTTTGGTGAACACCGGGCGGGTGGGTCGCAGGATCACCCCTTGGGGGCGATGCGGGCGGTGTCGGCCTTTCTCGGCGGGGCGCGCCCCGGTAGTCGTCAGGCCGGTGCCGAAGGCGCCGCCGTCGAGCCCGGTCTCCAGGATCGCGTCGAGTAGACGGTGTGGGTGATCTCCCGCATGGGGTCGAACATCACCTTGTTGGGGGTTGAAGCGGTTGCCGTGTTCGTCGATGTCAGAAACGAAAACCAACGGAACTACCGGGTCTCCAGGCGGGATCCCAGGGCCAGTTCGAGCCCCAGACGCGGAACCCGTAGGGTCGCACTCGGAGACGCCGCGCACCTGGGCCCGCCACACACCGTCGGGACCCTCCGACATCACGAAGGATGCGACAGCATCGACCCCCAGGGCCTGGGGAAGGAAGTCAAGCTGAACTCGGCTGGCATCGGGCGCGTAGACCGCGAAGGTAGCACCGTCGTCGGTGAGGGTGCGCACCGAGCGGCCACTCGGCGTGACCCCAGTTCTCGGGCTGCACAGGAGCCATACAGGAAACGTCCATGTGGGACATCATGACACGAGCATCAACGGAATCACGCGGTCAAACCGGACCTCTCGCGGATCGAGCCAGCTCTTTCTACATCCAGGCTGCGGGCCATCCCACGGAGATTCCCTGTTCTCAGACAGTCGAGATCAATGCAAAGGTAGGGTTGGTGGTTCACTCGGAAAAGGCCCACGATGAACCAAGTCGGACTCCCCTGACCCCATCCCCAGAACCCGACACCACCGCTATACCGCTCATCTCCAACCTCCCGAAGCGCCACAGCAAGCCCACGAGCAACAGCCCGGCTGTTCGCACCCACGGACAGACACCGCCCATATACGGGGTCACACAGCCTACGGGCAGGCGCCGTCACCGTATGGCGCTTCCCCGTGGGCGCTCGAAACGACCCACAGCGCGCGACCGCCGCGGCTGTCCTCGCGCATCATCAGCGGCTCACTGGGGAGTCTTCCTGGCCCTGGAGGGTTGAACAGCACTCTCGCCGACAAATCAAGCTCGTCAGATCCCATTGCCGCTGCCACCTCGTGGGTTCCTGTGCCTGACGATCATCGCCATCGTCACCGGTCTCCTCGTCTGCGGGATCCGCTTTCCTGAGCGGCAAGTGCTGCAAGCTCTTGCTGTCCTCGGTTATCGCGCAGACGGTGATGACAGTACTGTTATCGCGGTGTGCTGATCGGAGCGCAGTTCTTCGCCAGCACAGGTTCTTCCAGTTTCAGCAGCTCGACGGCGACCGGCATGGTGGTGATCGCCGTCTTCACGGGCTGGCCGGCCTGGGATTGTCCATCAGCAATCTCGTCCTGCTACTCAGACCCACGACGAGGCAGTGGGTGAAACAGGTTTCAATCTTGTACCCGACGAGGACCGCCTCACTACACGAAGCAGAGTTCCTTGACACCGATGGCACGTCGAATCGGCCCGAAAGATAGGTGCCAATCGACTGGGATGCAGTATCGTATCGGACATGGACCCGCGTAGAAAGGCCCACGAATGAACCAGCCCGGATCATCCCACGAAGCGACCTCACCCCAGGGTATGGACCTCCCGGCGGCTCCCTTCAACAGCCAAAACCGGCGAAGATCGCGTCCACGTTGGGCATCGTCGGTGGGGCGCTGGGCACGCCTCCGCCCTCCTGACCTTCTTTTTCGCCACAGCCCTCCAGAACGAACTCCAACAAGCTCCAGGGCAGAGCCAAACCGGATCTGTTCGCCCAGGCCACGACTCTTCTGAACCTGTCCTACGCCTTGGTCGCGACCACGATCGCCGTCGGAATACTCTCTTGGTGAGCAGCATCCAGTTCCGGCGCGGCAGAAAAGGCCACGCACTCCTGCGGGCCGGCGCCATCGCACAAAATTAGCAGATCGTGGTGGCGGAACTGCCGGTCACACTGGGCTTTTTCGGGTTTGTTCAACACCGCACCCAATGCCGGATCGTTCCTGCGTGTGGTGGTCGGGTTGGGCCTGGCGATCGCCATCCTCATACACCTGCTCAAACCAGAGACAAAGCAGTGGAAGGACTCCGTGTCCTGACCTCAGCGTTGTAGCAGCAACGATGGCCGTCACGGATCACTTCCGGGACGGCCATCACGCCCTGAATCCACATCCCGATGCCTCAGAACATGGCGGCGGCTCACCCAGTGACAGCGAAACCCCAAACCGCTAGAGTTGCGCGCGGAACCCCCGAGAAAGGCCTGCGTGCATGAGCGATCAGTATCCTCCCCAGCAACCTGACTTCCCGCCTCAACAAGGAGGCGCCAGCCCCTACGGACAGCAGACCCCGCAACCCTACGGCCAACAGGCCGCACAGCCCCTACGGACAACAGACCCCGCAACCCTACGGCCAACAGGCCGCACAGCCCCTACGGCCAGCCGACCCCGCAACCCCTACGGCCAACAGGCCGCACAGCCTCACGGCCAGCCGACCCTGCAGCCCTACGGTCAGGGGCCCACTCAACCCGTACGGCGCGCCACTGGGCGGCCCTCAGCGCCCAGGCGCTGTCACCGGAGCCTCCGTACTCGGAATCGTCAGCGGCAGCTTGGGAGATAATCCTGGGCATCAGCCTCATAGTGGCGCTCTCTGCCATCCAGAGCGCCACCAGGCTGGTCGGAGGCAACGCTGGGATGCTGTTGGTGATCGGCTACCTTCTGGCTTTCGGCACACTCGCTGCTGCTGTCGCTCTCCTCGTAGGAGGGATCATGTTTCTCAAGGGGAAGGGATACATGGTTCTCCTCATCGGAGCTTGCGGGCAAGCCGGTCTTGCTTTGATCGGCCTCATCTTCACGGCAATGAACCCGACCTCCAACGGCTGAGCTACCTGATCTCATCTTGCCGGCGCGGCCATGGGGATTCACCATCTACCAGCTGCTCACACCAGTGGCAAAGCAGTGGAAGCAGTAGACGAGGCGAGATTCGTCCTGACGTGTTGTAGTGGCTGAGCCAGACCTGATCTGGCTCAGCCACAATTTTCGAGGAACAGACGAAGTAGAGTAGGGGCAATCACGTCCCTCAGAACCAGTTCCACCCTTGATACCCAGAACATAGCGGCAGCCCACCGCGCGACAGCGAAAGCTCCAAAACCGCTAAAGTTGCGCACGGTGCACTCGAGAAGGTCTGCGTCCATGGCGATCAGTATCCGCCCCAGCAACCTGACTTCCAACCTCAGCAAGGTGGATCCACCCCTACGGCCAGCAGGCTCCCGCAGCCGTACGGTCAGCAACCCATGGCCAGCAGCCCTACGGACAACAGGGCCGCGCAACCCTACGGTCAACAGCCCCTACGGGACAACAGGCCGCGCAACCCTACGGTCAACAGCCCCTACGGCCAGCAGTCCTACGGACAACAGGCCGCGCAACTCTACGGTCAGCAGCCGTATGGCCAGCAGCCCCTACAGCCCTACGGTCAGGGGCCCACTCAACCCGTACGGCGCAACACTGACTGGCCCCCAACGTCCGGGTCCCGCCACCGGAGCTTCCGTGCTCGGAATCGTCAGCGGAAGCTTGGGGATAATCATTGGTTTCCTGGTATTGCTGCTCTCGGTGTCCTCCACAGCGGAGCAAACTTGCTCCCAATCTGGGACTCATCACGACCATCAGCTATGTCCAGGCCTTTGGCACTTTCATCACAGCCGTCGCGCCCCTCTTGGTGAGCGGCATCATGTTCCTCAAGGGCAAGGGCTACCAGATTCTGTTCATCGGCGCATGCGCGCAGGCTGGCCTGACGCTCATGAGCTTCATCGTCAGGCTTTTCATGCCCGACCTTCTTGGCGTGAATAAGCTGCCATCGCAGATCTCATCCACAGTCAATTTCCGCACTCGCCGTCGGCCCCTATGAGATATTTGTGCTGCTGATGGGACTCCGGATTGGCCGGCTTCACCATGTACCTGCTGTTCGCACCAGCAGCCAAACAATGGAAAGCAGTGAACAACTGATTCCCATCGCGTTTTTCTCTCCTTTCTGGCCGCATTGAACATCGGTCCGGTGTAGTCGAGGTTTTTGGGATGCCGGGAGGTCAGTGGCGCACACTGTCCCCACCGGCAGGTCCGGGCGGCGGTCGCCTTTGCCGTGGTCACTCTCCTCGTTGCCGGGATCACATTCCTCAGGGACGGGGCTACGCGGCGCTGTTGTCCGTCGACATCACACAGCTTCCGCTGACGGCTCCCTACATGGTGATCATCATGTCCTGCATACTGATCTGCCTGGGACGGACCTTCAGCACTCTCGTCATGATGCGTAGCCCCCGTCCAGGCAGTGGGTGAAGCACATTTTCCCAACACCGCCGCCCTGTCCACCCCGGCGACTATCGCTTTCCCCGTGTCTAATCGCCGTTTGATGCTCGTCCACGCTCACCCCGACGACGAATCGTCGCAATCCCCCGCCACCATGTCGCGTTACGTCGCCGAGGGCGCCCAGGTGACGCTGATCACCTGCACCCTGGGTGAGCTGGGAGAAATCCTGGTGCCCGAATGGGAACACTACAGCCCCGAAGAGCTGGGCGCGAAACGCATAGATGAACTCGCCACGGCACTCGACATCATCGGCGTCACCGACCACGTATGGCTGGGGCGGTGAGGGCAGGTACCACGACTCCGGCATGGCCACCGACGACGAGGGCCATGTGATTCCTCGCGACAAACTTCCCGACGGGGCATTCTGGGCCGCCGACCTGCTGGAGGCCTCCGATCACCTCGTCACCCTGATCCGCGACCGCCGACCCCAGGTGGTCGCGACCTACGACCAGAACGGCAACTACGGCCACCCGCGACCACATCCAGGCGCACCGGCGTCACCATGTACGCCACGCTGCTGGCGGGCGTGTCGTCCTACCGACCTGACTTGGGGGAGCCGTGGCGGGTGAGCCGGGTGCTGTGGATCACCCACAACCCGCAAGCGTGGATCCGGGCCGCGGAGAGGCCCGCGAGCTGGGGATGCCACTGCCCGAGGGCCTGGACGAGAGGCCATGCGCCGACGTTTCGCCGTCGACCCGCGTCACATCGCGGCGGTGATTCCCCTACGAGGGTCGCACCGACTTGTGTCAGGTCGCTTTGAGCCCATCGCAGCCAGGTGGATCCAGAACATCCGTTGTGGAAGATGTTCCGTTTCATGCGCACCGTCGAAGGAGCGGGCGAGGCCTACCGGCTGGCCGCAGGGATTCCCTTCCCCGGCGACGGTCCCGCCAATGACCCGTTCGCGGGCCTCGACGTCTGACCCTTTCCTGCTCCCCTGCGTCTCCTCCCGCGTCACCGGTTGAACCGGTGACGCGGGGTGTGTTCGACAATGCGACAAATTCCTTCTTCAACTGCTAGCCTCCGTCGTGAAGCTGGCCCGTTGGGGCATGGGAACCCGGTGCGAATCCGGGACTGACGCGCAGCGGTAACGGTGACAAACCTGCGACTTACGCCACTGGGGAAAAACCCGGGAAGGCCACGGGCGAGGAGGATCCGAAGTCCGAAGACCGCAGCTTCGTTCTTATTGGCTCAGAGCCTCGCGAACAGGCTCGCGGACAGTGGAGCTTCGTTGGCAAGCCTGAATTCTGCTCGCAGTGTGCTGAAATATTGCACCCTGCCCATCGTCATCGTGGTGATGGCGCTCACCGCGGTGAGCGTCATCTACTCCGTCAACATCGGCTCCGAGGCTCTCGATCAGGAGGCCATCTGGCAGGTGATCGTCAGCAGGTTGGAGGGAGTCAGCAGCGGAAACAAAGCCGTCGAGACCATCGTCTGGGAACTGCGGCTTCCCCGGGCTTTGCTGGCGGTTGTCGTCGGCGCGGGACTCAGCATCGCCGGCTGCGCGGTACAGACCCTGGTGCGCAACCCCTCGCCGACCCCTACCTGCTCGGTGTCTCCTCAGGGCGCCTCCGTCGGTGCCACCGCGGTGATCACCTTCGGCGTCCTGTCCGGCTTCGGATTGTGGTCGACATCGGTCGGGGCGCTGCTCGGGGCCCTGGGTGCCGCCATGGCCGTCTACCTGGTAGCCATGGCACAAGGCGGTCTTACCCCGATTCGGTTGGTCCTGGCCGGGGTGGTGCTCTCCTCCGCCTTCTCGGCCATCGCGAGTTTCCTGGTTTTCAAGGGGCCCGACCCGCGCGCCGCGCAGTCGGTGCTGTACTGGCTGCTCGGCAGCGTCTCCGGCGCCCAATGGGACCGGCTCCCGCTCGCGACCAGCGTCGTCCTGATCTGTCTGGTGCTGCTCCTGGTCAGCAGCAGCTGGCTCGACGCACTGGCCTGGGGACCCGACGCCGCCGCGGCCCTCGGCATCCCCGTCGGCGCGCTGCGCCAGGGGACTCTTCGTGCTGCTGGCGGTGCTGGTCGGGGTGCTGGTGGCGGTTTCCGGCGGCATCGGTTTCGTCGGCCTGGTCATCCCGCACCTGTGCCGCATGGTGGTCGGTTCCCTGCACCGTCGGCTGCTTCCCGTCGCCGCCGCCGTCGGCGGGCTGTTCCTGCTGTGGGTTGACGTGATCTCCCGCGTCGTCGTCGCACCCGCTGAGATGCCGCTCGGCGTGGTCACCGGCCTCATCGGTGCGCCGGTCTTCCTCATCGTCATGGGTCGCCGCAACTACGGATTCGGAGGTGGCTCGTGACCGCGCTCAAGGCCGACAACCTCACCTGCTCCATCGGGCGGCGGGTGATCGTCTCCGGCATCAATCTCGAGGTGCAGCCCGGCACCATGACGGCCCTGATCGGGGTCAACGGCGCCGGCAAATCCACCCTGATGCGGGTATTGGCGGGCATCAGGCCCGCGACGACGGGTCGCGTGAAGATAAACGGCAAGGACATCTCCCAGCTCCGTCCCAAGGGAACGAGCCCGGCTGTTGGCCTTCGTCGCTCAGGAGGAGGCCGCGCCCGAGGACCTCTCGCTCTCGGAGATGGTCGCCCTCGGGCGGCTGCCGCATCTGATGCCCTGGCAGGTCGGTGGTTCCAAGGAGAAACGCGTCGTCGCCGAATGCCTGGAGATGGTGGGACTGACTCACCTGGCCGACCGGCGCTGCGGACACCTCTCCGGCGGCGAACGGCGTCGCGCCATGCTCGCCAAGGGCTTGGCGCAGGGCACCGACCTGCTGCTGCTCGACGAACCCACCAACCATCTTGACGTACACCACCAGCTGCATCTGCTGCAGACCATGCGCGCCACCGGACGCACCATCCTCGCCTCGATCCACGACCTCGACCTGGCCATGGGCTGGTTCGACCGGATCGTGATGCTCGCAGACGGGGAATACACGCCGCCGGGACGCCTGAAGAGTCATGACCGCCGAGAATCTGGAGTCCACCTTCAAGGTGCGGTCCAGACAGGTCCCGGCGGTCGATGACGAGGTGCAGCACCTCGTCATTGATGGCCTCGTGCCGCCCGAACCGACCGATGCAACAAGCATAAGGAGACCACATGATCACCCGCCGCGCCCGGGCAGCCACCTGGCTGACCCTGCCCCTCATCGCCCTCAGCGCCTGCTCCTCCCCCAGCCAGCCGACCGCCTCCAGCAGCAGTTCCGCCGAGGGAACCGGACAGGGTCACCGTCACCAACTGCGGCAGGGAGCTGACCTCCCTCCTCGGCGAAGAAGATGTACGTCAACGACGGCAACATCATCGCCCTCGCCCTGGCAGCCGGCGGTGCGAAGGAGATCACCGCGGTCAGCAGCATGGGCCGCGACGTCCCGATCCTGAAGGCCGAGCACGGAGCCGAGACCATCGACGGCCTCAACGACGTCTCGAAGGAATACCCCCACCCTCGAGTCGGTCGTCGCCAACACCCCCGACCTGATGGTCGCGGGCTGGAACCATGGGTTCTCCGAAGAAAAGATAACCCCGACATCCTGTCCGAGAAGGGCATTCCTTCCTACGTGCTGACCGAGTCATGCCGCCAGGAGGACAGCGCCAAACGCGGCGTCGTCGACCCGTGGGAGGCGGTCCGCACGACATCACCAACCTCGGCACCATCACCGCACAGCGACGTCGCCAAGGCAGCCGTCGACGACATGGACACCCGCCTGAAGGCCGTCCAGGGGCCACGCAGCCCGAGAAGAAGCCCGTGGTGTTCGTCTTCGACTCCGTCAGGACAACGTGTTCACCAGCGGCACGGAGCCGCAGGCGATCATCGAGGCCGCCGGGCGGAACGAACGCCACCGCCAAAACGTCGACGACACCTGACCACTGTGAACTGGGAACGCCTCGCCACCGCCAATCCCGACGTCATCGCGCTGGTGGAATACCCGGCCAGTCCTACCAGGGAGAAGATCGACGCGCTGAAGGCACACCCGACCAGGACCTTCCGCGGTGCAGGAGGAGCGTTTCGTGAACCTGCCCTACGCCCTGTGACCGAGAGCCCCCTCAACATCGACGCCGCCGAGTACCTGCGCAAGGCATTCGAGAAGCACGGCCTGGCCCCGGCCTCCGACGTGTCGACGCACCTCGAGATGCCCGCCGACCTTCCGGGCCGCGACAAGCTGTCCTGAGGGTTTCCGGCACCAATTTCCCGGAAATCCTGCCGCCCAGCCCGGTTCGTCTCCCGATACGCTCCGGGTGGGAAGGACAGGGCAGTGATGAGCATCTCCACAGCGCTCAACCTCGACCGTGCGGGCCGGAACGACGAGGCCACCGAGGCCATCCGGCGTCACCAGCACACTCCTGCTGAACTCGGCGGCGGGTCGCTGGACGAGACCGTCGAGGCGTTCCCGCGCCGGGGCGCATCCAGCGGCACCGCGGCGGGGCCGACGCTCTCGCCGGGCCTGCGACTCTGCCCGGCAGGCCGTGCTGTTGAGCCGGCTGCCCGCCGCGTCGCGGAAGCTGGCTGCACCCACAAACCTGGAACTGGGGCCTGCTGAGATCAGACGCGGTGATCCGGCGGGCCCCCAGGCTATCGCTGGCTCACCACCCATCCCGACGCCGGGATCGCGGGGTGGGCGTGGCGGCTACTCGGGGAGGCCGCTCTGCTGGCCGAGCGGCCCTTCGATGCGGTGGCCGCCCTGTTGAACGCCGTCGCCGAGAACCAGCGCGGCAAGGACAACTACCACGAGGCCGCCGGCACCCGCGTTCTCCCGCTGCTGGCCTTCAGCCGGGCGCCGGTCACCTGGAGGACGCCGACCGGTCTCGCACGCCGGTACTGGCACACTCGGATGCACCGCAGGGCCTGCACGGGATCCGTTTCCTGCTGGCCCGGGCGGAACATGACCACCGATCAGGACGTATCGGCGAGGCCCTGGGGACCTTGGAGGTCGCGGAAACCCGTCTCGACGCGACCTCCGGGCTCGGTGTGCTGCGTCGCGAGCTCCTCACCATCCGCGCCGGCTGCCTCGCCGACTGGTGCCAACCCGACGAGGGCAGCTCGGCTCCGCGCCGAGGCCGGGACACTTCCCTGCCCGCCCACCGGGCTGCCTCGGCGAGCGCGTCGCACACCCTGCGGGATACGCAGGACGCGACCCGCTGGCTGGGCGATCACCCACGGCCCACGACCACCTCAGGGACCGACCCGCGAGACGTGGCGGCGCTGCTGCGGGACCCGGCGGCTCTCCCACAGCGGGACGCGGGAGCATGCGGCGGTGGTGGTGCGCGCTCCTGGACTCGCTGGCGGGCCGCCCGGGCCCTGAAACGCGACGAGGCCCCGCTGCTTTTGGAGGCAGGGTCCCTCCTGGCCGAGAGCGGATCCGAACACCACGTCGCCGCCGAGACGGCTGTTGCGTCGCGCCCTGGTGCGTCTGGAGTTCCTGGAGGGCACCGAGCGGTGGTTGGCTCAGGCGCGCGTCACGCTGGGGCAGCTGCTGCCCGATTCCGAACGCGACCAGGCCCTCGACCTGCTGGTGAGGCATCCAGGGCCTCGACGAGCAAAGCGTTTCCAGATGCTCAACCGCAGCTACCGCGACGGCTGGCTGGACCCGCCGGGGAACATCCCGCGGTCGCGCGGGGCCCATCGAGCTGGCCAACGGAACCGACGCCGCCCTGGCTGCGGACCTGATCGTCTTCTCCCGGATCGCGGGTGTGCTGGTTCCCCAGGACGACCGGCAGGCGCACTGATTCCCGTCCCGAGGCTGCGTTACATCGACGGCACCGAGTCGCGGCTGGGCTCGACGGCATCGTGCACCTTTCTTGTGACCCGGAGCCGGTTCACCAGTACCGGGCCAGAGCGGTTCCTCAGGGTCGCAGGAACAACAATTCCAGCCCCAGGGTGAGGGCCGCCATCACCGCCGACAGGGCGAACACGTCGGCGGTCTCCAGGTTCGTGCGGGCCTGCTGCACCTCCGCACCCAGGCCGGTCGTGGTGCTGAGCAACTCGGCCATCACCGTCAACCGAATCGACTGCCCCACCGCGACCGTCACCGCCGACAGCACCGGCGGCATTTCCACAGCAGGACGATCACCCGCCGCACCGTGCCCCACACCGAAGCGGAACAGCCTGGCCATCTCCAGCAGGTCGGGGTCGACGTTGGTGACGGCAGCGCGCAGGCTGGTGACCAACAGCGGCATCGTCACCAGCGCGACCACCAGCAGCACCACCGACGGGCTGGGACCGAACCACAGCATCCCGACCACAACGATCACGATCGGCGGGATGGCGATGCAGCTGCGTCCAGGACGCGGTCAGCTCCTCGACGGGGGCCGCCAGGTGCCGGCTGCCCAGCCCCAGGGCAAACCGATCAGGCAGGTGATCCCAGCCCACCCAGCGCCCGCTGAAGGTGAGCAGACACCCCCGCGCGCGAGTTCCTCGTCGCGGATCAGCCCCAGCAGCGCCTCCCAGGTGGCTGCGGGGCCGGGCAGGACGTGGCGAGGGCTGGCTCCACGACGCCGCCTCCCAGGCCAGCAGCACCAGGGCGAGCCCCACCCACCACAGCAGACGACCCGCCAGCGCGGGCGCCTTGTTCTCACCGGCTGGGTTCACCTGGGGTCGGCCAGGTAGAAGTCGTCGGCGGGCATCGTGCCCCTGACGATGTCGGAGCTGAGGGTGGTCAGGCGCGTGTAGAAGTCCTCCAGCTCGGCCCTGGCCTTCTGCGCCGGGACCATGTCGAGCTGGGCCGCGGGAGCACGTCCTGACCACGGCCTCCGGCACCTCGGTCTTCGCGGTGATCGCCGCAACCGCCTTCTCATCAAGGGCGTTGACCTTCGCGACCGCCGCCTCCAGCTCGTTGAGCACACCTGCGACGAGCGCCTGGTTGGAGTCGACGAGCTTCTGGGGCATCACCACGCCGGCCATCGGGAAACGTGCCTGACCGCCGGTGACCTTGGCCCATACTTCCTGCAGGTTGGCGGTGCGAGTCCAGGTTCTTCCCGGACTGTGCGGCCTGCTTCTGCGCGACGGTGGCGACGTGCTCGGGCAGCACCGCGTACTCCACCTGCCCCGACATGAGAGCCTTCACGAGCTCCAGGGCCTGGTCGTAGGACACGACCTCGATGCCCTCGGCTCCGCCCTCGAGAATGCTGCTCTGGGTCATTAGGTAGCGGAAGACCAAGTCGGGCATGTTGTTGGGCAGCGGGACGCCCACCTTCTGCCCTTCAACCCTTCGATGCCCCGCGCCGACGACCCCTCGGGCCGAGGATGTACAGCATCCCCCACACGGTCATCGCGACCAGCCGGATGGGAAGGCCCTTGTTGAACAGGTTCGCCGCGGCGTGGGAGGGGTGGCCACCAGGTCGGTCTCACCACCCACGACCAGCGACTTCATCACGTCGACGCTGGCCCAGTTCTGCACGTCGGTGTTCCCGACGAGGCCGTCGAGTTTGCCGAGCGTTCCGAAGGGAGGCCATGGGGAGCCATGACGCGAGCTGGTGGGGACGTGGACGCGCAGAGTCTCCACGGTGTTGAGGCGGACGCGTGAGCCCTCCCCGCCGGCTTGCCGCCGGAGCGGGCGGCCAGTCCGCGGTACCGAGCAGGCCGAGTCCGGTGAGGGTGAACAGGGATCGACGCTTCATGATGTCTCCTTGTGGGGGTGGATTCTTCGGGATCAGGAACGGCCTCCGGTTCCGGCTGTGAGCCGCCAGGTGCCGGGCGGCCCGTCGGAGGTGAAGGTGGAGGTGGGACGTCGTCGGCTTCCTCGGGGTCGTGGGTGACCCACACCGTCACGACCTCCTGTTCCGCGAGCAGCTGCACGAGGTCGGCTCGCAGGGCCGCGGCGAGGGGTTTGTCGAGGGCGGAGAAGGGCTCGTCGACGAGCAGCAAGGTGGGGCTGGTGGCCATGGCCCGCGCGATCGCGACCCGCTGCCGCATACCACCCGACAGCTGACGGGGATACAGGTGGGTGGCCTGCTGAAGGTCGACGCGCCAGCCACCGCTGGGCGATCAGGTCCGGGGTGTCGCCGCCGACCACCAGGGCGACGTTGCGGTGGGCGCCTGTACCAGGGCAGCAGCCGGGGTTCCTGGAACACCTGCGACAGCCGCCCCTCGGGCCGCGTCACCCGACCCGCTGTCGCAGGGACTGAGACCCGAGATGGCCTTCAGCAGCGTGGTTTTTCCCGCCCCGGAGGCTCCGTCACGGCAAGGGTCTGTCCGGGCGCGACCACCAGGCTGAGACCCTCGACGAGGGTGTTGCCGCCGCGCACCAGGGGTGACGTCGTCGAGAACGAGGTCGGTGGTCATCACAGGCTCGCCGCTCCGGGTTTTGCAGGCGGCGAGGATGACGATGCCGCCCATCAGTTTTTCCTGGGCTGAAGCCTGCCGCATCGCCTTGAGCCGGTCGCGGGCTCCGGGGAGCCGGCGGGCGTTGTTCCAGAATCGCAGCAGCACCCCACAGGCCCTCGTCGGAGACGATGCGCCGAGTTCGAGGAGATGGAGGGGGCGCGGTCGCCATGCGGCTTCGAGCCCGTGACTGCGAGCAGTTCCGTCCAGCCTTCCAGGGTCAGGGGCCGGGCGCCGACCCGTGATGACACGGGAGAGTTCTTTGCGGGCGGTTTCGCGTTCCTCGTCGGTGTGGTCGGGCAGCCACGCCATTTCGTGGATGGCGTAGCGACCCCCGGACGCAGCAGCCGCGCGCCTCCGCGACGATCGCGTTCTTGCCCGCATCATCCTGGATGGTGAGCATCGCCTCGCCGACGACGAGGTCGGCGGATGCATCGTCGAGTCCCGTGTCGCGGGCGTCAGCGACGACGTAATCGGCCCAGGGTGTTTCTTCAGGATGTTCTTGACGGCGTCGCGGCCTTCCGGGTTGGGGTCAACGCCCCGGTAGGACCTCGGGTTGGAACGCAGCAGCACCTCGGCGGTGGCGCCGACGCCGGGGCCGAGTTCCACGATGTCGTCGTCGCCGGCAGGTTTCGCCTGTTCCAGCAGCTTCGCTGTGAGGGCTCGTCCGCCTGGTCTGAGGATGCGTTTGCCCAGCTTCGCCCAGAAGCCGGTGGCCCCTGCATCCGCCCGGCTTCTGGACCCGACCGTTGCCCGCAACCCCTCTTGTGTCGACTTCGCGCCCATGCTCACCTCTCACACGACTCGGGCATGAGCGTTGAGCGTAACCCCACCTCACTTATTTCCGAAAGGGGGTGTGCTGTTATTGTTGTGAATGTGAGGATCCGTGACCCGACCCGCAGGTCTTGTCACGGATCACCTCGCGCCAGTTCACCTGACGCACCCACCGCCGACGGTGGGGGTGTCATGCCCCTAGTGGCGGCTTCTGCCTTGTTGTCGGCGCGATTGACGGACGAGTCTTCGCCATTGAGGATCTGGGCGGCGTCCTCCCACAACCCGGGTTGCCCCAGTAGTCGTGGTAGCGATCGTTGGAAGCCATATGTTTCGACGCCATCGAGGGTATTCGGATCCTCCTGAACTCATCAGAGCCAACACCGGCGACTGGATCCCATTTGTTGGCGGAGGCGTACACCTGTCCATCGGCGACGTTGTATTCTGCACGCTGTCAGCACGCCCACCCGGAGAACCGAAGACCCCCATAGCATCGAGGACACCCACCTTCGTATCGCGTGCAGCGGTGGTTCCCAGAAGGGATCCATAGGAGTGATCGAAGGTGGCGATCCGTGGATCGTTACCTTGAGATTCATGCCAGCTTTGCACTCGTAGAAACCTGTTGAGCTTGGGGGCACCTTTATCAGCGTTATTTAGGGGCGATGTCGCTGAAGCTACCGTTTTGGGACTCCGAGGATCGACACCGGGGGCGCATCGTAATTGAGATACGCCACGGTGGCTGTGTGATCAGCCCAGAGTCCTGACGAAGTTGGTCCGCGTTGCTTACCAGACCATCCAGCCCTTTGCGAGCCGTGGTGCCGATCCCGGGAACCAGCACGCCGACATTCGATGCCTTGTCCACATCTCCACTCGCAACAATGGCTCGGACGTCTCCATTACCGGAGGTGTCGAGACCAAGCAGCTTGTAGGGCTTTCCGTCATGGTCCGTTTTGTATCCCTTGCAGTTCGGATCCACGTATTTCTCGATCGCCTCCATGTCCTGACCTTACGTTGGGCCTGCGCGATCCTCTCACTGTCACCGGATCCGTGCTGCCTCCAGCTCATCCCGGGCCTCCCCAATTCACGCGGAAAGACCCTTTCTATTGGCCTCATCACGAACACTCGCCGGCATGCCGTCGAGGTTTCTGATGGCGTCGGGATTCTTCTCCATGAACTCCCGGCGCTCCTCCTCGGTCAGGGAGTTCCACCAGTTGCTGACCTCGGTGGCTATCCACACCCTGCGGTGGCCACGCCTGCCTTCCTCGTCGGGGAACCATGATGCTCCCAATCTCCACGGCATTTTTATCTGGGGCCCATTCCCTCTCAGTTTCGAGTGATCGTAGGTACCGTCACGCACACCGACCAGCCGCTTGACGTGAGGCCGCATCGACCTCACCGGCACGCTCGAGGGCCGCGTCAATGAGGGCCCCGAGCTCTTGCGTTCTGTTCCCTTCGCGGTTCTCGGCGAGGGAACCGAGTGGCCCGAGGAGGAGAGCGAAAGCCCCTTTGCCTATCGTGCTCGCGATCCCACCACCCACAGCACCGTTCACACTGCCGACGACGGTACCCACGGGGCCCAAGAGCCGCCGCCACTAGCACCGGCAGCGCCACCCGCCACGAATCCGGGACCTGCAGGATCTATCAAGTTCATCCGCTGCCTCAGCGGCGCCAGAGGAAATTTGTCACCTGGGACAAGTCCAGGCTGGGCCTGATGGAAACTAGTGCACGTTCTCCCAGTGCACACCTCCGTCACCAGCTCAGGTAGGGGTATTGGGCCACGAACGATGTGCACCTCGTGCACCTTGGTCTCCACATCCCAGACACCTCCGCGGCCCTCAGAGGTGGCCAACCCCAGCTCGGTGGCATCGTCCACGCGTTCCTGCTCGTCGACAAGCTTCCCAAGGATGTCTCTCGCTCCCGTCGACGGATCTGTTGGACTTCGATGCAGCTGGACTTGCCATTCGCCAAACCTTTGCGCAGGGCTGCAAGATCCTGCATGGCCGTGTTCAGGTTTCCGTGTTTCCAGTTCTGGATGTCGCCCCAGGTGATTGCCATGTTCAGGCCGTCCCTTCATTCGTAGCGCTGAGGTTCTCAATGACCGGCCCGGAGGGATCGGCATCGATCGGATCGACGGAGTAGTCTCCGGCTCACGGATTGGTTCGATGACGAACGTCCGAGCCGTCGATAAGCCCGGGAATCGAGAGCTCGGAAACGCGCCCGCGAAATGCCGTAATGATTGACGGGCACATCGCTCCAGGATCGCTGCCCCGGGCGACCCGTATCCGAGAAACCCATCAGCGGATCCTCCCGTCACGCTCCCATACGAATGCCCAGGCTGCGTCGTGGTCCCCGGCGAACCATACCCGAGAAAGTCGTCGCTGGAACCGTCCTGCACACTCCGCCATGCATGCCCTACCAGAGCCAGTAACAACATCCCCATACGAAGTGCCCGCCAGAACCGCCAACGACACTCCCATACGAATGCCCATCAAAACCACCAACGACACTCCATACGAATGCCCATCAGAACCGCCAACGACACTCCCCATACGAATGCCCATCAGAACTCAGCAACGACACTCCCCAGGAGTGATCAGCAGCACCAGCCGCCACACCAGCGGCTATCGCCAGCTCGCCGCTCCGCCCATTCTGTTGGCGATCTTTCCGGCAGCCGCACCACACAGCTGCCCCGCGGCTGCACCTCCAGCTCCCGACATGTCGCACGAACTCCCCACGGACCCCATGGCTCATGGATGTCTCCCTCATTCTGCTGGTACTCGTACAGACCGCCTTGACCTTCTCAGTGAAACCGTGTACCCGTCGAGAGGTCCTGATCCGCTTATCGACACTATCTCCCGTCTCGGAAATCAGCTTCGACGATTCGACCCGGCATCGCGGAGGACGCATCCCCCGAAAGCCGCCCCCACCTTCTTTGCGACGATGTCCTCGGCAACGCAGGCAGACGACTCGCGCCAGGCTCTCGAGGTCGCCTGCAACGATGTTCATACCATCCATGTCGGTTCTCCATGCTTCTCGGCCAGCACGCCGACATCTCCGGCGAGCCATGGCTAACTTTCGGCCATTACCCTACAGCGAACCCGGCTCACCCATCCGATCCCGCACATGTCCTTGATTGCCCTGCGACAAGGGCTTCGATACCACACGAGTGACCCGTCACGCATCGGGAAGAGGGCCGAACGGACACCAGATACAGGCGCCCTCCGGAGCTTCCACGTAAACTCTTCGCCTGTGCCAGACCTCACCCAAGCCCAGCGCAACACCGTCTCCGAGCTGCTCCGCATCTCACAGGTGATAGGCGACCTCGGTTCCCGTTTCGACGCGGCAGGGCACCGACTGTACCCTTGTCGGTGGTTCGGGCGCGATGCGATGCTGGGAGGACTCGGCCACGACCTGGACTTCACCACCTCGGCGCGTCCCGACGAGACCCACGCCATTCTCCGTGATTTCACCCCGCCACCTGGGACATCGGTCGGGATTTCGGGACCATTGGCGCCATGAAGAAGGAGGGTGGCAAGCGAGTAGCAGATCGAGTGTCACCACCTCCGCGCCGACGCCCACGAACCCGGCTCCCGCAAACCGGTGGTCGCTTTTCGGGGAGCGGATCGAGAGGACCTCAGTCCGCCGTGACTTCACCGTCAACGCCATGGCCGTGGACGTCGTGGCAGGTGAGTTCGTCGACCCGTGGGGCGGGTTGCGTGACCTCGCCGACGGTGCTGCACCCCCGCCCGCGGAGGTCTCCTCTCGAGACGATCCGTTGCGCATGATGCGGGCCGCGCGGTTCGCGTCGAGGCTGGGATTCCAGGTGCTCTGGAGGCCCAGGAGGCGATGCAGGAGATGGCCGAGCGCATCACCATCAGTCTCTGCGGAAGCGTGCAGGCCGAGTTGACGGGACTGTTGCTCACCGATTCTCCCGCGAGGGCCTAGATCTCCTGGTGCGCACCGGGTGCTGGAGCATTTCCCTGCCAGAGCTGCCGGCGCTGCGCCTGGAACGCGACGTAGCACATGCGTCACGAGGACGTCTACGCGCACTCGCTGACCGTGCTGGAGCAAGCCATCTGATCTGGAGAAGGCTCGCGACACCAACCCGACATCGTCAATCGGCTGGCTGCCCTGCTACGACATCGGCAAAGCCTGCCACCCGCCGTTTCGAGGGTTCGAAGGTGACCTTCCACCATCACGACGTGCGTGGGCGCGAAGCTGGTGACCAAACGTCCTCAAGGCGTTGAAGGACCCGACGGCGAGCGGTGAAGTCGGTGGCGAGGCTCGTGGAGTTGCACCTGCGGTTCCACGGCTACGGCGAGGCCTCCTGGAGCGACTCGGCGGTGCGCCGCTACGTGCGCGACGCCGGCGACGAACTGGAACGCCTCCACATTCTCACCCGCGCCGATTGCACCACTCGCAACCGCAACAAGGCCACCCGGCTGCGTCGCAACTACGAGGAACTGGAGTGGCGCATCGATGAGCTGGCCGCACAGGAGGAGATCAAGGCCATCCGCCCAGACCTCGACGGAGCGCAGATCATGGAGATCCTGGGCATCACACCGGGCCCGGAGGTCGGGAAGGCGTACAAGTTCCTCCTGAACCACCGCATGGACCACGGCCCCCTCCCCGAGGACGAGGCCCGCGACCTGCTGCTGACCTGGTGGAAGGACCAACAACCGCAGGGCTGAAAGCCGATCGCACCCCTCCTGAAGCTGGTTGAACCGGACCGCAAGTACCCTACCCGAAGCTGGTTGAACCGGGGCGCGACGAAGGAGCGGCTCGAGTCGAAAACCCCGTCCCACCCTCTGGAGAAATCCCGAACTCCTGCACCCGGAGTGGTCCTCCCAGGTAGTGTCAGCATCATCCCACCGGGAGGCAATGATGCACCACCGAACCACGATCTGCCCACTGATCCTGTGCGCCTGTCTGCTCCTGACCGGCTGCTCAGCACATGCCAGACAACGAGACCTCATACGCAAGGACCCCCTGGCCTCTGCCACCTGGGAAGGCATCAAGTTCTTGGGCACCGAGGATTCAAAGGATGACGGTCCCAAACCACCCTGTCGCCATGACCCGATGTTTCACCATAACAATCCCCCAGAAGATGCGCTGACAAAGGTTATGGCGACCGCAGAACAAAGTGGCTGGACAGAAGACAGATCATCCAAATCATCACCAACCCTGAACAGCAGGCAAAGGATCCAGAGAGAGAATGTCTTTACGTATCAACGGATATTATACGCTGCAAGCAGTACCCCGAAACAAATTTCGTCATCAGCATAGCGCTGTAGGAATCTGAGAGAATGGTGCCGAAAAGCAACCCTTGGGGTAACGTGGCGGAAGCAACGAGTAGACGTTCCGGACGCTTCATGAAGTTGGACCACCCGGGACTGCTCTGGGATGTCTACCCATTCTCTTTGGGGCAGGAAGACTCACGGACCAGCCCGCCCGCGTCTCGCTGGTTCCGCGCACAAGGACGGGTGAAGACGTTCCTTCATGTCAGCAGCCAAAGTGAACGCGACATGGCGGGCGCATCTGCGAAACCGTCACATCAAAGTCACAGCCCCGCACCACATCAGGGTGCGGCTTCGACGGTGACCATCCACGATCCAACCCTGCAGACACCTCCCCACCCTCTGAAGATTTTCTTCCCGAACTCCTACAACCGGAGGATCACCCCTGGTAGTGTCAGCATCACCCCACCCGGGAGGCAAAGATGCACCACACAGAAGCCACAACGACGGTCGCCCTGGCCCTGTGCGCCTGCCTGCTCCTGACCGGCTGCTCAGCCCACGCCAGACAACGAGACCTCAGCACGAACGACTCGCAGCCTCCGCCACCTGGGACGGCATCGAATTCCTGGGCTCCAAGGAAAGCGAGGACGACGGCCCCAAACCACCCCCACATCGATGACCCGTTGCTTCGCAACAGACCTTCCCTTGAAGAAGCATTCGACCGCATACTCACAACTGCCAAACAAAATGGTCGGGAAGGGGACACGCCAATGGCCCTAAAGTCCGGATCACAAGCAAAGACACCTCAGAGGGAGGAATGCGAATCATTTTGTCAACGACACTCATCAGGTGTGAACAGTACCCGACCGCAAACTTCACCCTGACTTTCACTTTTAGCTGGTAGTTCAGGATGAGACCAACCGACAGAAGCAGAGCGCGAAAGGCAATGATGCACCACCGAACTGCACAACGACGGTCACTACCTTGATCCTGTGCGCCTGCCTGCTCCTGACCGGCTGCTCAGCACGCGCCGGGCAGCGAGACCTCATACGCAGGGAGCCCATGTACTCAGCAACCTGGGAAGGCATCGAATTCCTGGGAGCCGTAGACAACGATGACGACACCTTGCAGCCACCGCCCGTCGCCACAACCCGCTGTTTCAAAACGACCAAGCCCGCCGAGGATGCTCTCCAGCAGGTGATGGCAACTGCGAGGCAAAAACGGCTGGCTGGAGGAGACCAGATCAAAAGATCAGCAGATCAGCACACAAAAACATCGGCTCGGCAAGCATAACCCTCATTGCATCAACGATAGTCGCAAGTTGCACAAGGCACCCCGAAACAAATTTCTCAATATCTTTGGCATTCATATAGAAGAGAGAGAAGCATGTCAACATCAACCTCGACAAGGAGAACCTTATTTTTAACCCCTGACGCTTGTATCTCTGTCATGTCCCGGAACAACTCACTCGGCAAACGGAGACCCCCGGCAGCGGCGACAGAATCGCCGTGGTAACTCTACTATGCGACTCCTTCTCCGCCGGAATGGAGCGGGTGACTACTATGACATGAAACCCGTCAAGAGCTATCAAAGTACAACACTGGGCATCATCACGTCGAATCCCTGCGGGACAGGGGCATCGCAACAGTCTTTCACAATCTAGCCTTCTCTGGAGCAACAACCACGGAAGTTTCCCAACGCCAAATAGGCAATGTTCCCATTGATAGCGATCTAATTGCGTTCAGCATAGGAGGCAATGACAATAATTCCTTCGGGAATATCGCGATCGACTGTTTTGTGAGTGCCACCCAGAACCCGTGGAACTGCAAGAAGAGCATAGAAGCGGCTGAGGCGTTCGTTCAGAGCGGGCAACTGCGGGCAAACACCGAGAGCGTTCTGAATCGGCTAGAAGCCCACCTTCCGAACAAGCATGCTCAGATTGTCCTCATGGGATACCCACACCTCAACATTGACGATCCTGATTTTCTGTTGTCCCGATGCGTCAATTGGGACTCGGAAACAAGCACGTGTAAAGAATATTACAGTTACCCCACGGCCAGCAGAGTTCGTGCGATGTCGTGGATAAATCCTGCCGCTGTTCAGGAGCAGCTGGTTCGCGAGTGGAATGCGAACAATGACGGCAGCCGCCACACGGTGCACTACGTTTCCTCCATCCGCTCCGATTTCGCGGGACGCATGAACCGAACCCCAGCACCGCAGCGCGGAATGATTATCGCTGGATCAACTGAGTTCTGGGAAACCGAAGGCCGCCTCGGCGAGTCCGGAAAAACCGAGGTTTTCTTCTCGTCCAACATAATGGAGTGATATCACCCGAACAAAATCGGGCACCAGAAGATGGGGAGGCCCTGAACAAAACCGTAGACCCGGCCAGTTTCACACGCGACGCGCGCATTTTCTAGCCCCCGTAGATGTAGCGCATCATTCTTGACACATCAGGCGAGATGCTCACCACACCACAAGAAACCCGTCAAAAAGTGAAAGAGGCCATGCGGATTCCCTTCACCAAGAACAACGACAACGTACGTTTTCGCCCTGGTCACCTATTCAGGCTTCTCGGTTTCCGGCCTCAATTCTGGTATGGGGCGATATGCCAGTTGTACGATCGAAATTCACCTCCGACGTTTCCCGCATCCAGAGCGCCCTTGACGAAATCGCACCCACCAACGGCGGGGGACAATGAGGAGGGTGTACTCCGCCAGGATAGAAGCATCTCACGAAAACTTGACTGGCGACCGAGCCCAGAAACAAGTCAGTCCTGATTTCAGATGCCCTCCGGTCGATCCAGAACAACGCACCGGCTACACGAAAGCCGATGGAGAAGAAGGCCTACGAGCTGGATCCAGTGGAGGTCTACGCATTCGACACCAGCGGCTGGCTCGAAACCCCCAGAACTCGCCGACCTCACCACACGCACCGGCGGGCAGATCGTGAAAGGTCAACAACCCCACACAGCCCCCGTGATCGATCGCCGCTGCCGTGGAGAAAGCCACCAACAAACCCTTCGCCTGGCTCGACGGCCCCTACAACCGCACCATCGGCGCGCCTCTCACCCTGGACGCCCGCGGCTCCTACTCGAAGAACGGCACCATCACCAGCTACGACTGGGACCTCAACGGAGACGGTGATTTCGAGGTTTCATCCACCACCCCAACCCTGAGCACACCTGGATGAAGCATATTCCGGTCTGGTAGGGGTGCGGATAACTGATTCGACCGGCGCCACCTCCATGGCACCACCCAAGTCGATGTCAGCATCGACGGCGACGGCATCCCCGACAACACCGACAACTGCCCCACCGTCTACAACTACGACCAAAACCGACTACGATCGGCGACGGCATCGGCGACGCCTGCGACGACACCAACGGAATCCCAACAGAACGCCAACCCGGCGTCTTCGAAGGACCACCACCCAACCCCAACAGCAAACCCAACAGTGATCACCCCATCCCCTGCACCCACCAACTCAACAACCCCAACCCCAACGGCAAGCCCGACACCATCGAGCAAGCCCGACACCATCGGCAAGCCCGACAGCGGCTCAACCGGGACTCCGTCTTCCTCACCCACCCCACCCAGGAACCGACCCAGCCGCCGAGTACGCCAAACCGCTGAGCCACCACAAAGCCCAGCCACAGACCCAACCCACCAACTGACACAACAACCCCGCCAGCCCCTGACCAAGGCACCGATATCCCCTGACCCAACCCAGCAACCAACACCCACCTCTGCCCAACCTCCCATCCGGAGCATCACCCCCACCACTACGCCCCGGACTACCCAACACAGGTAGCTGACATCCCCATCGTGTGGTGCCCGACCACCACGGACGGGCACCACACAATTGAATCCCGTTTCTCAATCCCGCGAATCCCCGGGGACACCCATGCACCACCAAACCACACCCACCACTATCGCCCTCATCCTCGCCACATGCCTCCTCCTCACCGGATGCTCAGCTGAAGCCCCACAGAAACGAGTTCCGGCAGGACTCCCTCTACACAGCAACCTGGGACGGCATCGAATCCTTGGGCACCGAAGAGTCCACAGACGGAGCCTGAAACCACCCCCACCATCCATCACCCGCTGCTTGACAACAACACTCCCACCAGAAGAAGCAGTACAAAGAATCATGACAACCGCCGAACAAGAAAACTGGACAGAAAGCCAAACCAACCCCCACACCAGCAACCACCAGATGGGCGCGCAAAGAAAAAATGCAGCTGTACATCTCAGCAAAGACGCTAACCAGATGCAAACAATACACCCGGAAACAAACCTGGTAATAACCTTCACCATCGCCATCAACTAACTACAGCACACCCGAAATCGCCGGCATCAACAAAGGATGCAAAGCAGTCATCAACAGCATTCCTCACTCTGCCGGGGCAAGGCGCCGTGAACCTCAGAATCTGCCTGCTCTTTGTTCCACCCACAGGCCAGAGCCTGTAACACCAAATCATTCAGACACGCATGGGGTGGTTTTGATGCGGCATGACCCTTCGCCACGAGTACCCCACCCAACACAAAGAATGTTGCAAATTCAATCAGATTTTCCCTCCACGGACTCCTGGTCACAGCGGATCCGAGACACGAGGAACCACTCCATGGCGACACGCGAAGCAGCTTCGAGTTCCCAGCCCCACAAAGAGCTTGGATTACAATCGCAGTAAGCAGCGGTCATGGCTTATTGTTTCAACTTTTAAACCACTCCCGCGGATGTATCCACAGAAGATTCGTCCGTTTCACGTCTTTCACTTTTCAGGAACCAGCAATGAAGATAACTATCAAGAGCAAGACCCTCCTGGCCCCACTGGCGCTGGCCCTTTGCGCCACCTTCGCGCCCACACACTCCGCAAGCGCGGACCCGCCACCCAACAGCGGGAAGGCCGCAGTGGTGACCGTGCTCGGCGACTCCCTCGCAGCCGGCAACGGCGCAGGCGACTACTACGACGACAACAACTCGTCGAAGAGCTACCCGGAGCCGCAGCAACTGGGGACAGCTCTACGTCAATTCGCTACGCGACCAAGGCATAGCTGCGAGCTACCACAACCTGGCGTCCTCCGGAGCGACGACTGACACCATCAGGACCGAGCAGATACCCCAGGTTCCCAAGGACAGCGACCTCATCGTGCTCAGCGTAGGAGACAACGAAGGAGGCATCCGAGAGATTGCGCGGGACTGCTTCGTCAGGTCCATGCAGGATCCGGACAACTGCGGGAGCAGTGAACAAAGCCGCAGCCTACTTCAAAGGAGGAGAGTTCAGGAAAAATACTGAAAGCCTGCTAGAGATCTGGAAGCACACCTTCCTGACAACCATGCGCGCATCGTTCTCATGGGCCACCCGAATATCATCCTGGAATCTAAATATTTCGTGACGGGTCGATGTCAGGAAAAATTGGCTCCTTCCGAGAAAAAGATGCCGCAATAAGCACACGTATCCGAGCTTTCAGCGGGGCGCACAGCGTCAACTTCCACTTGATGAGGGAGCAGACAAAGCTGGTCGATGACTGAATGCACATAATGACGGTACTCATCACACCCTGCATCACGTCTCCTCCATCCCGGATGATTTCACGGATCATGAACCGAATCCCTCCCTGGTAAATTTTTCCCTCAAACCCAGAAAGAACGACCGATGGATCAACAAATTCTTGGAGACCGAAGGACAGTTCGACGAGTCAGGACTGACTGAATCCATTTTCTCCGGCGACAAGATGGAGTGGTTGCACCCGAACAAGATCGGCCATAAGAAAATGGCGGAGGCCCTCGGCAAGGTGGCGCCTCCCAGCGCCTTCGCGCGCGAGACCAGCGCGTCGACGATCACCAGCGCACCCTTCGCCTGGCTCGACGGTCATTACAACCGGCCCATCGGAACACCTTTCACCCTGGACGCCAGAGGCTCCTACTCGACGAACGGCAACATCACCGCCTACGAGTGGGACCTTGACGGCGACGGCAACTTCGAGACGTCAACCACCACCCCGACCCACGAGCACACCTGGGAGTCCGCCTACTCCGGCACGGTGAGCCTCCGGGTGACGGACTCGACGGGCGCCACGTCGACAGCATCCACCACGATCGACATCAGTACCGATGGCGACGGAGTCCCCGACGAAACCGACAACTGTCCCACAGTCCGTAACTACGGTCAGACCGACTACGACGGCGACGGCATCGGTGACTCGTGCGACGACACCAACGGAATCCCGACGGATCCCCTGCCCGGCGTCTCCGACGGCCACTTCTGATCCACCCCCTCCGCCCGGGCGAACCGCCTGAGCCGAAAATCGCTGAGCGGGCTGGCCTCTGGCCGGTCCGCTCAACCACTCCCATGGACACAGCCTCCCACACGCATATCCAGCACCTGAAGAGCCCGGTACACCAGCAGGTGTCACAGGCCTTGCGTAGAGTGAAGAGGGTGGAGACCAACAGGACCGTACCGAACTCGACCTACCGGATGCAGCTGCACGGCAGCTTCACCTTCGACGACGCCGCAGCGTGGATGCCCTACCTGCACGCGCTGGGCGTCACGCACCTGTTCTGCTCCCCGATCCTGCAGGCCTCCCCCGGTTCCACCCACGGCTATGACGTCGTGGATCACTCCCGCATCTCCGAGGAGTGCGGCGGGGAGGAGGCCTTCCGGCGGTTGTCGCAGGCAGCCCACGAGCAGGGCATCGGCGTCGTCGTCGACGTGGTACCCAATCACACTGGCGGTCCCCACACCGATCTCGGGCACAACCACGCCCTGTGGGACGTGCCGCGGCGCGGCCCCGAATCGGAGTACGCGAACTGGTTCGATCTCGACATGACCGACTCCCAGACCATCCTGATGCCGGTGCTCGGCAACAGGATCGGTCGGGAGCTGGAACACATCAACCTCACCACGGACATCATCAACGGCGAGGAACAACCCGTGGTCACCTACCACGACCACACCTTCCCCGTCCGACCGGGCACCGAGGACCTTCCCCTGGAGGAACTCCTGGAGCGGCAGTGGTACCGCCTGGCCTACTGGCGGATCGGCAGCGAGGAGCTGAACTACCGCCGCTTCTTCGACGTCGACACCCTGGCCGCCATCCGCGTCGAGGACCCAGCCATCTTCGAGGCCACCCACCGCACCCTGATCCAGCTCCACGCCGAGGGGCTCATTGACGGTTTCCGCATCGACCACATCGACGGCCTAGCCAATCCGCGCCAGTACCTCGCGGACCTGCAGCACGCCACGGGCGGCTGCTGGGTGGTGGCGGAGAAGATCCTTGAATACGACGAGGTCCTCCCCGCCGATTTCGAATGCGCGGGCACCACGGGCTACGACTCCCTGCTGCGAGTCGCGGGCCTGTTCCACGTTCCCGGTAGCGTCCCGAGGCTCACCGACCTGTGGGAACGCATGTCCGGCTTCGGCGAGGGATTCGCCTCCACCGTGCTCAACGCCAAACGCACCGTCGTCAAGGAGTCGTTGTTCACGGAACTGAACCGCCTGGTCAACATCGCAATGGCCATTTGCGACAACGACATCCGGCTGCGCGACCACACCCGTCGCCAACTCAACCACGCCATCCGCGAACTGCTGTACCAGTTCAGCCGCTACCGCGCCTACGTCGAACCGGGCCGGGTACCCCGGAATCGGAGCGAGATCATCGTCGAGGCCGCGACGAAGGCCAGGGAGCACCTCACGATCGACGAACTGGACGCCCTCGACCTCGTCGTCGCGCTGGCCCCTCGGTGAAACCGGAGAGGCCGACATGGGTGGCGCGGTGACGCTGCCCGCGCCGTCGAAAATCCTCAACCAGCTGCCGCGGGCCGCGCCCACAATCCATCGGACCTGCGGGCCGAGTTCGTGGTCCGTTTCGCCCAGACGTGCGGACCGGTGATGGCCAAATCGAAGGAGGACACGGCCTTCTACCGCTGGAACCGGTTCATCGGCGTCAACGAGGTCGGCTCCCGACCCGAACATCATCGGTATCAACCAGGACGACTTCCACGGCTTCTGCCGCACCCTGGACGCCGACTGGCCCACCAGCATGACAACCCTGTCCACCCACGACACGAAACGCAGCGAGGACGTGCGCGCCCGACTGGCGGTCCTCACCGAGTACCCACGCGAGTGGGAGCAGTGCATCGGCGAACTGCGGGCCGCCACCTCCGAGCTGCGTCCTGCGCTGCCTCGACGGCGGCACGGAGCTGTTCTTGTGGCAGACCGCAGCCACCTGGACGCTGCCCGGCACGGCGGCGGGCGCCGAGGCGATCTCCGCCGACCGTCTCGCGCGATATCTGACCAAAGCCATGCGGGAATCGAAACTCCACACCAGCTGGACCGCCCCCGACGAGGCCTACGAGTCGGCGGTCATCGAGTCTCGCCACCGCATGCCTCACCACCCCAGAGGTGGGGGCCGCGCTGGAAGCGTCTCACGGAGCTGACCTTCCCTCGGTGCGCGCCAACATCCTGGGGCAGAAACTGATCCAGCTCACCATGCCTCGGGGTCCCGGACCTGTACCCAGGGCTGCGAGGTGGTGGACCTGTCGCTGGTGGGACCCGGACAACCGCCGCCCCGTCGACTACTACCGCCGCTCCGGGTGCTGACGGCGCTGGACATGAACCCGCCCGCCGACCTGGACGCGGAGAAACTTCTCGTGACATCGCGGGCCCTGCTGCTGCGCCGCGACCACCCGGAGGCGTTCCGTGGTCCGGACGCCGACTACCGGTCGGTGTCGTTGAACACCGGCCACGCAGTGGTGTTCGAACGCGGATACCGAGGTTCGGACACCCCCGTAGCCATCACGAGTCGCCACCCGGGTGCAGTCGGGGCTGGACGAGGAGGGCTGGGGCGACGCCGAACTGGTGCTGCCCAACCTGCGGTCTCCGCGACGTCCTGACCGGGCGCGAATACCCGGGCGGCGCCACGCCGCTGGCCGACATCCTCCAGACCTCGCCCAGTCGCCCTGCTCGTCCATCAGGTCGACTGATGCGACACCAGCACGCGAGCACCAGCAGCCACCCCGAATCCTGATCCGAGGAGCCTTCATGCGTGACATCACCCGCCCCGAGGTATGGGCGCCCGACGCCGACATGGTGGAGGTCGTCGTCGACGACACCGAAACGATCATGGCGCGCGGCGACGACGGCTGGTGGTGGTCAGAACCGCTGCCGCCCGGCACGCTGTACCAGTTCCAGATCGACAGCGGGATGCTGCTTCCCGACCCCCGAAGCCTCAGCCAGCCTGACGGCCCACACGCCAGACTCGCATCGTCGATCCGGCGCTGTTCGACCGTCCCGCCACCTTCAGCACGGACCTGCGGGGCGCGGTCGGATACGAACTGCACATCGGCACCTTCACCTCAGAGGGCACCTTCGAGGCGGCCATCACGCGTCTGGATCACCTGGTGAATCTCGGGGTTCAGGCCGTCGAGGTGATGCCCGTCGCCGACTTCCCCGGGGAACAGGGCTGGGGTTACGACGGCGTCGGCCAGTACGCGGTGCACGCAGCCTACGGGGGACCGGAGGGGTTCGTCGCCTTCATCGACGCCCGCCACGCGCGCGGACTCGGCGTGATCCTGGACGTCGTGCACACCACCAGGGCCCGAGGGCAACTACTTGGCACAGTTCGGGCCGTATTTCACCAGCGCCCACCACACCCCGTGGGGAGACGCGATCAACCTGGACCAGCCGGGCAGCAGCGAGGTGCGCGACTTCCTGCTGGGGGCGTGTCGGCAGTGGCTGGTGACATACCAGGTGGATGGGCTGCGCCTGGACGCCGTCCACGAGTTCCAGGACGACTCCCCGCGCCACTACCTGGCCGAGCTGAGCGAGGAGACACGCGCCTGGGAACGGGAAACGGGGCGCGAGTTCACGCTGTTCGCGGAATCGGATCGCAACCAACCCACCACGGTTTCACCGATAGGTTCGGTGCCGGAGGCGCTGGGCATGGACGGGCAGTGGGCCGACGACGTCCACCACGCGCTGCACTCCTTCTTCACGGGGAACGCGACGGCTACTACATCGACTTCGGCACCGCCGAGGTGCTGCAACAGGCCCTCACGAGGGTATTCATCCACGAAGGCGGGTTCTCGACGTTCCGCGGCCAGGACTGGGGCGCGCCCGTCGACCCCACCTCGGAGTTGTACGACGGACACTCGTTCGTGGCCTCACTGCAAAACCACGACCAGGTGGGCAACCGGGCCGTCGGCGACCGGATATCGCGACTCCATCCCGCTCGGCTGCCAGTGGCGCCGCGGCGGCGCTGTACCTGCTGTCGCCGTTCACCCCTGCTGATCTTCATGGGCGAGGAGGGCCGCCTCGACGCGCCGTTCCGTTCTTCAGCCACCTTGGCCCGGAACTGCCCGCTGGTGACCGAGGTCGCGCCCGCGAGTTCGAACGCTGGGCTGGGACGCGGAGATCATCCGACCCGCAGTCGCCCGCGACCCGTGAGTCGAGCGACGCTGGGTGGGACGAGATCACCGAACCCGACCACGCCCGGATGCTGGCCTGGTACCAGGACCTGTTGAGACCGCGCCGCGACCGCCCGGAGCTGGCCTCGGACTCGCTGACGGAGGTGCTCGGTGGAGGTGCTGGACGAGGACACGGTCCTGATGCGACGAGGCACCATCGCCGTGGCCACCACCCGGCAGGACCGGCTGGTGGAGATCCCCGTCGAGGGCGAGGATCCTGGCGGCGGGCGAACACGGCACGATCCCGGAGGGCTACGCCGTCACCGGCCCGGCGCTCTGGTGATCGACGCCAACGCCGACTGAACCGAAGCATCACACTCATATCCGGGACCTGCGGTCGGGGCCGTCCTTCAGCTGCCGGATGGTTCTTGACGCGAACCGCTCCCCTCGTCGCAGCTCGACTAGCCACCTACCACCGACGATTTTCCACAGTGTTCACAACCCTGTGGAAAAACCCGCCTGTGGTGGGGATTTTCAGCTTTGACTTGGGGTTTCGTTCTTCTCCGTGGAAGTTTCCCGCCTCATCCACAGCTTTCCGGGGCTCTTCCACATCCCCGGTGGATTTCTCCCTGCGTCCTCACCCGCGGTTTCCCTCGGTGTTTCGCCGGCGGTTTCCTCCCCGGATCGTCGGCAGGCTCCTGCACATCGGAGATGCCGCGACGCCGAGCCCACAGCCACAGCGCGCACCACCCGCAGGAGCATCGGCACCGACAGCCACTGCCCCATCGACAACCCGAGCGACAGGAACCCGAGCTGGGAGTCGGGTTCACGCCAGTACTCGGCGATGAACCGGAACAGGCCGTAGCCGGCCAGGAAGGCGGCGGCCACCTGGCCGCGGAACCGCGGTTTACGGGCGTAGCACCACAGCAGCACGAACAGCAGCACCCCCTCGAGGAGGGCTCGGGTGAAAGCTGCGACGGATGACGCAACACGGCGCCGCCGGTGGGGGAAACGCATCGCCCAGGGGCAGGTCCGAGGGGGCCGCGCGACCCCACAACTCCCCGTTGATGAAGTTCCCGATCCGCCCGGCAGCAAGCCCGATGGGAACGGAAGGGACCAGGAAATCGGCTACCTGCAGGAAAGGCCGGGACCGTCGCCGAGCGAAAAGCATCATCCCCACAACCACGCCGATGGCACCGCCGTGGAAGCTCATGCCGCCGTCCCAGACCTTGAAAATGTCCAGCGGATGGGCCACGTAGTGGCCGAGCTGGTAGAACACCACGTAGCCGAGCCGCCCCCAGGATCACGCCCGCGATGCCGTGGAGCAGCAGATCCTCGATGTCGGTGGACACCCAGGCGGATGGTGTCGTGATCGATGCGAAGGGCTGGTGACGAAGCCTCAGCCGCATCAACCCGTAGGCCATGGCGAACGCCAGCAGATACATGATGGCGTACCAGTGGATCCGCAGGGGCCCGATAGCGATCGCCACGGGGTCCACGTGCGGGAAGGGAAGCTCCAGGATCGTCACGGAACAAGCTTTCCACACGCCGCTGACAAAACCTGGTAATCGCTCCACGCGCACTAGGATCAGGGCTTGTCATCCCGCACATCACAGTCACTGGAGGGGCTCGCGTACGACCTGGACTGGCTGCTGGCCCGCACGGCCAGGAAGCAGAAGATGAAATACCTGTACTTCTGGGGACACCGACCCACCGCGAACGGCACCCTCTCGGGCAGCTGCCTCAGCCAGTGGTGGGCATCGCCCTTCGAGATCGACGGGGTGCGCTACGCCACCGCTGAGCACTGGATGATGGCGGGGAAGGCGCGGCTCTTCGGTGATGACAGGGCCGCGGATCGCATCGTCGCCGCCTCCCATCCGGACTGCGCGAAACGGCTGGGACGCGAGGTCCGCGGCTTCGACCAGGACCACTGGGACGCGCACCGTTTCGATCTCGTGGTGGAAGGCAACCGGGCCAAGTTCTCCCAGCACCCCTGACCTGAAGGAGTTCCTGCTCGATACGGGGAAACGGGTGCTGGTGGAGGCGAGCCCCGTGGACCGCATCTGAGGGTCGGCCTGGCCGCCGACGACGATCGCATCACCGATCCGCAGGCGTGGCGCGGACTGAACCTGCTGGGTTTCGCCCTCATGACGGTTCGCGACGAGCTGGCCGAGACCACCTGAGAGGACGGTGTCACCCCACGACCCCCAGAGCCGCCGCGACCCCGACCGCGTGGAAGACGACACCCAGAGCCGGTCTCACCGGCCATCCCCCACACGCGGTGGACGGCCCCGAGTACCAGATCCCCGATCTGAGCGGCACAGGCGACCCCAGCAGGAGGGCCGTGGCAATCCCCGCCGGGGCGGCCCAGACGACCACAGCCGCCGCGAGACCAAGCGGTATGGCTCGCACCGCGTATGTCGCCGCGGCGAAACGATCGGTCTGACGCCGAAGCGTGGGAGGAATGAGCTGGTTGGGGCGGGCGAGGGTGATCGCCGCGAAAAACCACGGACAGAAGGGCAGCCACCGTGTTCAGATAGAGCAATCCACCAGGGCATAACGTTCTCCTCAGTATCATTCAGAGCTGAATAATCTCGTTCGGATACGCTACGCGGCATGGGCGACGGAGACAAGATCCTGAATTCCGCTTCCGTGAGGCTCGGCATCCTGGGGGGTCCAGGTCACGGGAGCTCGCCCGGCAGCGCCTGGAGCCCTCGGGCTCACTCCCAAACAGGTCGGGCTGCTGGCCTTCGTCGATTCGAGGACCAAGGCCTCACAGCGGGAGATCGCTTCAGGCATGCGGGTGGCGCCCAGCCTCGTGGTCACCCTCGTGGATCAATTGGCAGCTTTGAAGGCCGTCACACGGATTCGTCGTCCCGGTGACCGTCGGGTGCAGGAGATCTCACTCACAGAGAAGGGGAGAACCTTGCTGGCGGACGCCCTCGTCACGGTCCGCGCCCTCGACGAGGACCTGACCACTCACCTCGCCAGTGGTGACCGCCTGGCTCTGGACAGGGCTCTGGGGCTGTCGAAAACGGCCGCTGGTTTCCCGGCTCGATGGGGCGGGGACTCAGCCGACTGAAACGGACCTGACGAAGGCCTCGGCATCCTTGACGTAGATCATCAGTGCCTGCATCGTGCTTCCCGACAGGTCACCCCTGCTCCAGGGTCTTGCCCAGCGTCCAGCTCCGCACTCCGCCTGACCACCTGTTCGTAGACTCTGCGGGCACCTCCTCCAGCCATCCGTTCTCGAAGGGTGTCGATCCCCAGCCTCAGTGCCGCGGTGAAGTAGTGCAGGTCAGCGACGGGAACCCGGATCTCACGACCGCGATCATCGGCGACGACGAAATGGTCGGGAAAGTTCTTCAGCCCGGCCCTGCCGGGCAGAGCGGCCAAGCCAGCGCGGAGGGCACCAGGAGGGTGAGCTGCCTCGGCTGCCGCGCGTTCGTATCCCTTCTCCCACAGCGCGGTGATCACCTTCTTCTCGGATCGTTTCGAGGCCAGCAGCGGGATTGCGTCCAACACTCCGCGCCGCGCGGTCTCATGATCCATGGGTCTTCCTCTCCGAGCCCCAAACGTGACGGCTCATTTTGACACCCGTAACCTCCATCGACAAGCAAGCCCCAGCGCATGCACCGGGAAACCCACCGCCCGGTTTCAACCACACTGGCGTTCACAGGTCACCACCCAGCACCATCCGCCGATGAAAACGGCCTCGCTGACGAGTCCTCGGGATCTCGCCCGGGGGTTCTTCCTCGAGGGCGCAGGGTCATGTAGATCTCCGCACCGGCCTTGCAGCCCAGAAACACCACCACGCTCACCACGCGGATGGTGGCCTGGTCAATAGCCCCCTGCATGTGAGCAGAGGAGAAAGCAGAACCACCCAAAGCGACCGTCCAACACAGGAGGATCATCAGGTGGAGCATGATGATTCGTGGCCACACGAAGGCGTAGGTCTGCGTGAAATCCTCCGGTGGTTCCTCACCTCGGCTGCGCCCGACGGCCTCCACCACATACCGGATCACGAGCAGGAAAGCAGGCACCCCGAGCGCCACCCATGTGATCTCGATCCGCCACATGAGGGCGAGCAGGGCGGAGAACACCAAGTGGATCGCGCAGAAAAACAGCATGCCGAAAGTCGTTCCGATAACCTGCCACCAGCCGCCTTCCGGCAAACGACGGAAAACCACCATCCAGGGAATGGTCATGAGCGTCAGCAGCAGGTTCTCGAACCACAGCAGCAGAAGTATGTTGCCGGCCGGCCATCCCAGCGCAAGCACGCCGACCAACTGAACAGCGACGAAACAGATCGTCAATCCGATCTCAGGAATCAGATTTCGCCTCACGGACTTCCTCCATTTCCACGAGCCACCATCCGAAGGGCCGCATCGCGTACACCACGCCCTCGGCGAGGGTACCGCCCGCATGGTTCACCACAGAGAGTCGCTATGTGTTTAACATGCATACCACGGATGTTAAACACATAGGAAGCCAGAACTTCCCCGGCATCCAAGTGGCACGAACGCCACCACCACAGGACCTGCTCTCAGAAGCACGAATAACGTCTGTGCCCTCCACTTGTTTGACTTTTCCCCAGTATGTGCCGGTGTTCCTCGATACGGTTCCATCATGAGATCGTTCCCCCGGCATCGGTTCTCGATGGCACCGGCCTGACCTGAGCTGGCTCCTGCCCTCACGCCCCAAGGCCTCACCGAGGCACCCGAGTTCTTCTCGGGATTCGCCGCCCAGCCGCTCGTGCTGGCCCGCGGTCTGCTCGTGTTGGCCGATGTGGCCCGGACCCGGTACTTCCAGCCGACACCCTCCGGCATGCGGGACCCGATCTGCACCGCCAACGGGGATCGCCTGCGGTTCGAGGCGTTCTCGGCGTGCAACACCGTCGGGGTACGGCTGGACCTCCTGGCGGCCGCCTTCGACGGGGGCGAGATCCGCCACGGCACCACCAACGTCGACATCAATCAGCCGCTGCGGGACGCACTCGGGCAGGTCTCATCGTCGGAACTGATGCACCTGGCCGTCGGCAACGACGAGCTGCGCGTCTCCACCCCGAGGCCACGCACGTGGAACGAAAGGTGGAGCTACCGGATCGCTGGTTGAAGGCGCTCGGGTCGTCGCAGGAGCTGACCCGGGAGTTGACGCTGATCGGAGAAACATCAGCTGTGCAGGCCCGGCAGTTCCTGGCGGCGTTGCCGTCGGGGCAGGTCGCAAGGGGCACTGGAAAGTCTCACGGATGGGGGTGAAACCGGCGCTGCGCCCTGGGAAGGGGCACCGTGTACGCGGAGGGTCTGAACCGATTGCGGGCGGCCCGCCGCCCTCGGCCCGCAGATCACGGGACTGCGCGTCTATGGCCTCGCCGCAGGCACCCATGGCGGCATCGGTGTGGGAGTTTTCGTTGCCCCACGGGCGGTTGACGTTCACCCTCACCGCCGAGCACTACCGGGGTTTCTCGGGCGAGGGAGCGCCACTGACGAAGCTGGCCGCCCCACCGCCGTCGACGATTCCGCGTTGATCTCGGCCTGTCTGGCGTTCGAGCCCCGCATCGAGATCGCCTCGCTGGTGGCGAAGACCGGATTGGATGAGGAACGCACAGGACAGGGCCTGGCGGTGCTGGCCGGCGACGGCAGGGTGGGGTTCGACCTGTACGAACAGGCCTACTTCCACCGGGAGCTGCCCAGCGATGCGGCGGGTGATCAAGGACAACCCACGTCTGAGGCATGCGAAACGCCTCGTCGCCGCCAGGGCGGTGCAGCCATTCGAGGGGCATCCCGGGACCTTCCGTGTACGGGGTGATCACGACGAGTACATCGTCCGGACCGACCCGCCGAGCTGCACCTGCCCCTGGTGGCAAGGCCACGCGGGGTCGCGGGGAGTGCAAGCACCTCCCTGGCCGTCGAGCTGAGCAGGGCGCCTGCCGAACACCGCTAATTGTTGGGGAACCAGGAACATGACAGAAAGGTCGCTCACCCCGGAGGAACTGACGCTCGATCGGATCGTGAACCGGAGCAGGACAACCGGAGAGCTGCTCGACGAGCTGGGCCGGCTCTCACCAGAACAACGCGCCCTGGCCACGAGATCGTTACCGTTGCTGCGCCGCAGGGCACCTGTCGGTTCGGAGCATCACTGCATCGTGTTGGCCACCTTCCTGGATGTCACACCCGCGCAGCTTGTCGCCACCTTGACCACGTGTTCCATCCGACGGCTCACGAACGACAAACCGGCGCACGACTACGTTGCGGAACGAATCTCAACCCACAACGAGACCTGGGCACGCAGGTTCATTACGACCGCTCTCAAGAAAGTCAGCCTGGGCGAGTACCTTCCTTCTTTGCTGGATCCCCTCATCGATGCCTTCGACCTTCCCCTGCCCACGGACCCCCGCTACTGGCTGGGCTGGATGCGCAACCGCTCGGCACCCACCCACGGCTGCCGCTGGGAGAAAAGGTTCATCGCCGCCTGCGCCACACCCAACACCTTCGTGGTTCGTCCCAGTGACAAAACCGCCTATCGGACACAGATCGCCCACGACATCCAGAACCTGCGTGCCGTCGAACCCACCGACGACCCGGCCCTGCTGCGGGCCCTCCTGCAGATCTTCGCCCGCGGTGACCGGGAAAACGCCCAACGAGTCGCGATGCTGTGGCTAGAGGGACTCGAGCTAGTCCCCCTGCTCCGAACCGAACGACGCCACGTGTTCACGGCCCTGCCCAGAGCCGGCGGCTCCTTCGTGAAGCTGGCCGTCACACAGCTGCTCTCCGCCGACCTCACCGACACCGACCTCACCGACCTGGCGCTCACCGTCCTGCCACACCAGCAGAAAAGCCTGAGACGCGCCATGATGCAGGCCGTCTCCCGCATCCTCACACCGTCACAGGACCTCCTTGACGCGGTCCGGTCGATTTCAGCGCAGCAGGACACCACCAGCGCAGCACTGGCGGAACAACTCCTGGCGCACTGGGCCCGCGACACCAGCACCCCCTGGAGGAAACCGGACAGCAGCCATCTCCCGCATCCGTCCCGGCCTCCACCGGCGCCGATCACCCGAAGACGACGCTGAGAAACCCGGTCTGTGGCGTGCGCCTGCGGGCCGTTGTCCAGCATACCGCTGCGCAGGTCTTCCTCGAGCACCGCCCTCGTCCTCGACGATCTCGATTTGGAGACGCTGATCGTGAAACTCGAGGCGGACCGACGCGGCAACCCCGGTCTTCAGGAACACGCCCTGGCCGCTTTCGTGGCGACGGCGCACGCTCGTGGCCCGAACCGGGTCAGGCACGTGGTGCGCACCAGCAGCAGGTACGTCAATTCCAACAGATCGCTCCTGGCCCGGCTGCTGCGAAGACTGGGCAGACGCACCGACGGCGAGCCGAGACGCCCGATGACATCGGACCTCGCAACCCCTGACCCTCCTGCCGGGCCCAGCGGGCCGTCGAGGCCCCTCACCCGGCTCGGCGAGCCGCCCTGTCTGCCGTCCACCCCCACGCATACCGACTTCCACATCGCCTGGGACGTGTTCGCCGGGCGTGCACAGCACTACCGGAAAGCCGGAGTGAAAGCACTCCCCACGGACGTTGCCGTCGCCCCTCGCACGACTCGCACCGCGCAGAAACCCCCGAAGACCCTGTCGGCATTTGAGCAACCCATCCACAACGTGACGGCAGACCTTGCCACGGTGATCGACCACTGGCGCACCCACCCGGCACGCCCCAGTGAACTGCGATTCCTGCCCACCCCGAAACGCAGGACGGGGTCGCCTCGCCCCTGCACGTGGAGGTCGGCGGCGACGAACCCACCGTCCACGAATTGCTGGCATCCGCAGCCACTGGAGTCTCCCCTACCGACCAGTCCACCCCAGTCAGGAGGACCTGTGGGCGTTGGTGCTGCTGCCCGAACACCCGGCCCGCCCCGCAGGGTTAGCGCTCAGGCCTCGGGAACATTCGCCCTCAACATTTTCGAGTACATCGTGGCCACGGCACCCCGATTCGGGCCGGTCGCGTCCTTCGTCTCCCTGGTCCTGACCTCCGAGGCGACACAGAAGGAACGCGACCGCACCGCCGCCTTGATGCTGACCGCCTGGGACGAGGAACGTCTCCTCCCGACGACCTCGTCACGGCCTGGAACGGTCCGTGGCGGAGGTCCTGGAGGATGTCGGTTCCGAAGATCACCACGACGCTGGGACGCATCGCCGACATGGGTGGCCTGGCCCTCGTGTGGCCGCTGCTGACCACCATCGCGGAGGAGATCGCGGAGCAGGAAACAATCCCAGCCCCGGACTCGACGGTCCTGGAAGCGGTGCTGCATCACCTACCTGAGGTGCGGGCCGCGGGGATCACCGTCGACCTACCACACACCACGGCCCTGGCGACCAGAACGGTTCCCCTCAAGGCCGTGAAGATCGCGCAACTGATCGCGCAGGCTCTGTGACCCGGAGGAAAAAGCGTCAGGACATCACGACCGGGCACGCTCCCACTCGGCCACCGGCCCGGGAACGACGGTGAATAGTGGGTGCGCACGCAGATCCGCGAACGCAGGAAATCCGGGAACCCGGTCGGGTGAGCGTTCTTTCAGTTTGGCGAGCAGATGGGAGGCCTCGAGGTCGAGCTGTCCGCGGGTGACGGTAAGCGTGAGCTCCTGATCGGGTTTCGTGATCCAGGGTGACGTCGAACCGGTATCCCCGCCGCACGGCCTCGTCCGCGAGTCCCCGCAGGTAGGGGAACCGATCCCGGCCAGCGGATCGTCGAGGACCAGAACCGGGCGAGCTGCGGATGTCGGGTGTAACCGACGGTCTGCCCGCGAGGACCTTCTGCGCCAGCAACGATTCCCGCCAGCAGTGCCACCAATCCCCTGCCTGTCGAGGTATTCCGGATGCAGCGACCAGATTCTCATCAGACCTCCCGGATGATTCAATAGAATTCAACGAATATCACACCGATCGGCGGCGCAACCTGTTTCCGTCGGATTTTCTCCTTTTCCACGGGTGAAACGCCGGATAGTGATGTCCATCGTCACGAACCCACTACACTTACCGGTGGTGGGAACATTTCGCCATCCTCAGCTTCTGGCTCATGTTCCTGCTCAGATCAACCACTTTCATAGTCGGGGGTTCATCCGGTACCGGATGAACCCCGTCTGTCTCCCGACCCCGGTCTCTCACGCATGGGATCCACCGGAATCGCCCCCTCGGCGCCGCTCAGCTGCACCCCGACGCACCACCGCAGGGCTCGCAAGCGACCATTGAGACGTTGTGACATCGAGCACCCGGAACAACAGGAGCAGCAATGACGGACACCCCGTGGGATCAACACCGATTCGACGCCTTCCTGAACGCACCCCAGGACCTCGAAGGACTCGTCGCCGCCATGGACGCGCTGCCGCCCACCGACCGGGAGGCCCGCTTCAACGGCTCTGGACCGCGAACTTCCCGCACTGCGGCACCGCCTCAAACACGAAACACACCGCGACCAAGCGACCAATGTGGACTCCTGGCATCGCGGCATCGTCCTGGTCACGCTGCTCAACTCCACCCCATCCCAGGTCGCGAGCATGGTCACCGCATGGTGGGTGTGGAAACTGTGGGAGAACGAGGAGGTCTTCGGCAGGGTGCGGGAGGCGCTGCTGGCCCGTGATCGTTCCTGGGTTCAGCAGCTGGTCGACGCCATCCTCGACAGACCCGACGTCGGCATCCACACCCGGCTGGCGCATCCTCTTATCGTCGCCCACCACCTTCCGCTGCCCACCCAGCCGGGGGTACTGGCAGCTTTGGGCACCGAACTGGCCATTCCTCGCTCGGAACAACGCTGGAGGAACACTTCCGCCGCCTGTGCGTGCCCGACGTCCCTAGCGGGGACGGCGAACGGGCAGGCCGACTACGCCCAACACGTCGCGCGGGCGGCCGAGATCCTGCGAAAACTGGAACCCACGAACGACCCGGCCCTGACGCGGGCCCTGCTCCGGGTGTTCGAGCGCGGCGACCGATCCGGCGCGCAACGGATGGCGTTGCTGTGGTTGGAGGCCCCTCAACCTGGAAGAGCAGCTCCAGGAGGCACGCGGCCCTCTGCTGGCGGCCCTCCCTGAATGCCGACAACACCGTCGTGAAGTTCGCCATCAGGCAGCTCCTGGCCCGCGACCCTCACACCGGACGAACTGACCGAGCTGGCACTGATCGTGCTGAACCGCCGGGAGAAAGCGTCGAAACGCACCTCCTGAAAGCCCTCACTGCGCTGGACTCACCCCCGACGGAGCTGCTGGAGGTCGTCGGCACCCTCACCACCCAGCACGACGACATCACCGCGCGACTGGCCGTCCGCTCCTGCAACACTGGAACACACCCGACCCCACCGGCCCGTCAGTCGAGGAGAAAGACACCCACCATGACTGACCGACACCTCACCCCGGAGGAGGCCGACCTCGTCCGGATGGCCACGGAGGCCACCAGCCTTGGGCACCTCATCGAGAAGCTGGAATCGATGGATCCTCAGGAGCGGGCGGCGAAGTCACGGGTGTTGGCGAAGGGCCGTCGCGCCATCAAGGCCGCGTTGACCGACGACATCCGGGTTCCTCGATGCACGCCTGATGCCGCTCACCGCCGCGTTGGGCAGCACCCCCGCCCAGACCGCCGCGACGTTCGATTTCTCGACGGTCACCTCCCTGGAGGACGACGACGTCATCGACGAGGCGGTGGCTCTGCTCACCGCCCGTGGCACGGACTGGGTGGAGAAACTCGTGGCTGCCCTGCTGCGGAAACGCGATCACTGGTGGCTCAGCCATCTCGTCGGTCCCCTGTGCGTCGCCCTGGATCTGCAACTGCCTGGGGCGGACCACACCACCTACTGGGCGAGCTGGGCCAGACAACTCAGATCCCGCACCCGGCAGACGCTGGCAGGAACACTTCCTGCGGGCCTGCGCGTCCCCGAACGCCCTCACTTTCCCGGCCTCGGCAGGGACGAGTCCGACATCCGCGAGAAGGCAATGACTCTGCGGGACCGAGAACCCACGAACGACCCCGCCCTGCTGGACGCGCTGCTCCGGGTCGTCGAACGCGGCGACCGCCCCACCGCCCAGCAGGCCGTCGTGCGCTGGCTGCGGGCGCTGGACCTGGAAGACCTGTTCGCCACGGGAGCGGCCCCGCCTGCTGGCGGCACTGCCGAACGCCGACAAAACCGTCGTGAAACTCTTCACCGGCTTCCTGCTGGCCGACGGGCTCGGCGACGACGACCTGACCGCCCTGGCCCTCGATGTCCCTGGTCCGCAAGGAGAAGGGCGTCAAACGCGACGTCCTGAAGGCCCTCCGCAGGGTGGGGGCGCCGTCGCAGGATCTCGTCGGAACCGTCGAGGCACTGGTCGCCGACGCGGATGCAGTCACCGCCGAGCTGGCCCGGGAACTCCTGGACGGCTGGGACGCCACCCCGCCCGCGGAGGGGCCGCTCGGGTTGTGGCGGGAACCGTCGCTGCCGGAGCCGGAGCTTCTTCCCGAGTTCACCGACGACGCCCTGGTCCTCGACGAACCCGCCCTGCTGGCGCTGCTCACCGACATCGACACCCGGTGGTGGTTGAGCGCCTTCCGCTACGAGCGTCTCCTCGCGGCCCTCGTCGCCACCGCCCACGCCGGCGGCCCCGACCATCTGGTCCGGCTGATCAGGCGTAACGTCTCGCCGGACGGCTGGTGTGGTTTCCTGACCCGGCTGATCGTGTGCCTGGGTGATGGCACCATCGTCCCCGGCCAGGGGCATCCGGCCAGCCGCCTCGCCGAGCGGTCCCCTGTCCTTCCTCACCGCGCAGCGAGCCCGCGACGTCCTCGGCCTGCTTTGGTAGAACTGCCCTGCCTGTTGTCCACCCCCACCCACGAGGGGTTCCGCATCGCCTGGGAGGTCTTCCGGGAGCGGATCGGCAGGGTTCCGGGAGGCAGGGGGTGGAGCTGGTTCCCCACCGACGTCGCCGTGGCCCTGGCCCGTCTCGACCGCGCCTGCGCCCGCGGGATGTCTCCGACCTGACCTGCCCATCCGCGGCGTCGAGGTCCGCCTGTCCGAGGTGCTCGCCTGCTGGCGCGACAACGACCCCCGCCCCGGCCTGCTGGGCTCAGCCCGGCATCCGAGGGCGACCGCCCGTACCTGAACCGCCCAGTCGCGAGGGCTGATCGCCGACGGCGACGAGCCCGGCACGTTCGAGCCGCTCGGGCTGCGCAACGCCTGGACGGACCGGTTCCACCGGATCGCAGCTCTACTGGGAGTCGGTGCGGGACCCTGTCCGAGGCCCGGCCGAACCAGAACCCGACGACACCACCCGTATCGAGTCCGCGGGGGACGACGGCGCCGAGGTTCACGTCCAACCCCGCGAATCGATCATCCACATCTCGGATTCCGAGGCCACCTGACGCTGCTCCGGCGCACCTGACCCGCCCTGCGGCGCTGGTCCTGCAGGACCTTGGGAATTACTCTCCCACCAAAGCGGTTGACGGTTTCCTCCCGATCGCGGGGTGGCGGGGCGGTTCGGGCCGGTGCTGTCGTTCGTCGCCCTCGCCGTGATCTCGGGGGCGGCACTGAAGGACCGTGACCGCGTCGCCGAGGCCCTTCTGACGGCCTGGGACGAGGGCTGCCTGCGCCCCGGCGACCTCGTTGACGCCTGGCGGAGCCCCTGGTGGGAGGACCTCAACGACACGTCGTGGACGCGACGCGAGACCTGGCCCCATTCGCCTGCGAAAACGGTGACGATCCTGTGCACCGTCGCCGACGCCGGCGCTCTGGCCCTGGCCTGGCCGTTGCTGGCGGCAATCGCGGAGGAACTCGCGAGGGCAGCGAAAACCACGGCGGCGACGGCAACGGCACTGGATGCGGTGCTGCGTTACCTCCGGAGGTGCAGGCCGCGGGGTCACCGTCGACCTGCCGAACGTCGCAGCACTGGCCGCCCGAAGGGCACCAGCAGGCGGTGACGATCGCGAAACGGATCGCCGGACTTCAAGGTTCCTGAAGAAACTGGCCTCCCGGTTCGGCGGTGACCTTGGTTTCTCCCCACGCACCCTCGCCGAGAAACCCATTGGGGCAAATTTCGCTGAGCTCGAGAAGTTCGCTATGGGTGTTCATCGCAGAGCCGTGTCGGGTCCGAGCGCAGCGACAGGCTCAGAGGCCCGGCCCGCGATTCCGTGATCTGAAGTCAGCCTCGACGCCAAACGGGTTGAACTTGAGGAACTTCCCGACGAAACCGCCCCAAGCATGGTTGTCGTACTGGATCTGGTGGACAGTGTGAAGGACTTCCAGAATGCCGTGAACCGAATAGAAGGGTTCGAATTCCTCTCGAAATGAGTCTGGCAAAGAGACCGACCCCGATGACGACTTTCACCGGTTGGTCCTCACAGGGGACCCGAGGACCACATCCGAGAAACCGGCTTTGGCCGCTGTGGCGATCGGATCGGAGTCGTAGATGAGCATGCACACCTTGGCATGTCGAGGGACCCTGGAACACTACTGGTATGGGGACGCCAAGCCTGTTTCGCTCACGATTCTCCGAGATACTGAATCCCATGCTTCAGATCGGACAGCCAGACGAGGTTGCGGACGCTCCCACCTCTGGCCTGCACTCCACAGCCTCGGACCCGTTCGACACAAAGGCCGCTCCTGATGTGAAACTTCGGTCCCTGGCACCGCGGTACGAGAAGAGCCAGCACGAGTCATACGTCCGCCATCTGGAGTCTGCCGTTGAGGACCCTAAGAATAAGAACATCGCCCTCACCGGTCGATACGGGACAGGCAAATCCAGCATCCTCGACGAGTTCTTGGCCCGGCAGTCAAACAAGGGACAGAAGACGCTCCGGATCAGTATCAACACGCTTGGACCCGATGGCGATGAAGACCTTACGAACCGCATTCAGAAAGAGTTGGTCAAGCAACTCGTCTATCGAGCTGCTCCTGGTGAAGTCAAACGATCTCGGTTTGCTCGCAGCAAGAAACCGAGCCGGTATAGGTCGCTTTGGGACGCCAGCGTGTCGAGCATTATCGTTTGCGGCTTGCTGTGGTTCTTCGGGGTGCGACCAAACCCGGATATCCTCGGGGCCATCCACCCGGCGTTTCCTATAGCCGCGTTCATGGTGCTGGTGGCGGCCGCCTTCTGTTGCCCGGCGGCTCGTCGGCAACCGCTTGCGTCGCAGTTCTCGACCGGAGGGGCGTCGATCTCGTTGCGGACCCACCTGATTCGTATTTCGACGAATACCTTGATGAACTCGTGGCCTTGAAGCCACGCAACCTGACGTGAGTTGTTTTCGAGGACCTGGATAGGTTTGATGACCCACGGATCTTCGATTCGCTGCGTGAACTAAATACCCTGATCAACGCATCTGCCGCCTGGAAGGACAAGGAACACCCTTTACGGTTCGTCTACGCCATCAAAGATAGTCTCTTCGAGAAGCTCGGCAGTGAGAAGGGTTTCGAGGAGCCACCTGGGATTCCGTTCAGGAGGAGAGCAAAGGGAGAGTCACCGAGTCGAACTCTTTGTCTCAACGTGATGCTGTCGACGCAGAGGTGGAGCGCGCGAATCGGACGAAGTTCTTTGAGATCGTCATCCCCGTCGTTCCGTTCTTGTCCCACAACAATGCACGGGACTTGCTGAGCGCTGCTGTGGCGGGAATTGAACATGCCGGAGGAGACGAGGATCAGTCGAGACTTGCTCGATCTTGATTGCCCGGCATGTCACGGACATGCGCCTCATGATCAACATCTGCAACGAGTTCGCTGTCTTCGCCGAGCGGCTCCTGTGGATCCCGGCCCAGGATCGCGCGCCCGGCATGACCGCGGACAATCTGTTCGCCATCGTCGTGTACAAAATTTTCACCTGACCGACTTCGAAAAACTCCCCATCGCGCCAGCGACCTGGATGCCCTCGAAAGAGTCCGTCGATGCCTGATCCGTGACGTGATCGCGGAACTCCAGCAGGGAGCGACGCGATGCGGCGCTCAAAGAAAGGCATCTAAACCAGCAGAAGAAGCTCGCCCACGCTCTTGGTAATCGCCTAAAAAGCTGCTCAAAGTTACTGGAAACTCCATCAGCTCCATCAGGGTCGAGAACCAGTCATTGAATAACAATTCAGTTCAAGAAGTTATCTTTTGAAGGCTGTGGCCAAAAATCAGGATGTTTTTGGTCCGAATTAAATCGCTATCCAAAGGCTACACTATCTGGCAACCCTCCTTCGCCGAGTTGTCGGTTCTCTGCCCCGAATACCCCGAGCCCTCTCGGTGGTCTGATCAGACTGCGGAGGGAGCTTGCTGAACAGCGTGCAATCATCGATAAAAAGTGACTTGGCTTCGCGGTGCGAATTTCCAAGATCTGGCCAGTGAATCGCGCTATCAGTTCAACGACGAGTCCTTCGAGCATCATCTGACAAAAATCCTGAAGTCTGACTTGGCGCGTGACCTCGTGCGACGCAGATTCGTGGATCGGTACTACGCAGAGTACTCGGCAGCCTTCTATGGCAACTTCCTAGGGCGTTGATGTGGCGAACTTTTTCGGAACAGTGTTTGGCCGAACGAGATGGATATCTACACCCAATTCACCACCAATAATGCGGTGCTTAACATCATTGAACAAGCGCCGACCGACTTCGCCAGTTCCCGTAGTGTCCTCAACATTCAGATCATTGACTACCTGATCGATCGTCTGCCAGCGCGAGTCGAAGAAGTCGTGGCCTTCATTGCAACCAATCAAAGTGAAGACATCCGCGCCTTCCGGAGGCGTACTTCAATGACTCAAGCTCCTCCAAAGTCAAGCTAATCGCTGCCTTGGCCCGGCATCCTTGGTCCGGCGTGTTCGATCACTTGGCGCTTCCCGGAGCGGTCAGCGATGAGGGCATGAGGACGGAGCTTCTCGATGCGGCGTTACTGGCAGCGCACGACACGGAGCGTTACACGCTGAGCGAAGAAGCACGCGCCCTGATCGTCGACCGGCACGCAAGCCTGACGGCGTTCACCCAGGAGCATAATGCGGCCAGGGTGGCTGTGATTTGGTCATTTGCTCAGCGCTCGGATCTGATTGCCCTTCGCTCGCCCCCTTGCTCTGACGGCATTCGAACCGCGCTGGTGAAGGAGGGCGCGTACACCCTCACCCTTTCCAACCTGCGGACCGCGCTTCATCTCGAGGAGACGGCTCCACCGACGCTGGATCGCATCCTCAAGGATGAGGATGTCTGGCTGCGATGCCGAGATGAAATCGGCACCTACCTCGATGCCGTAACGGGTGACAGTTCCATGGTCTGGGCCGTGGACAGCGCTTCAACCTTGGCAAGCATTATTTCCGAGCAGTCCAGCGAGTGGAACGAATCGCAAAATTCAATCCTTACTGGCCCTGGCTAGTCCCAAGGCTTCACTCCCCGATCTTTCCGCCGTGCCCCGAACCACATGGGCGTCAGTCGCGCAATCACAAAGGCTTGTTCCAAACGTGACAAAACCTCGATTCCTACTCAAAAGAATTTGGCGTAGACGACCCCTTGGCCAAGATTCTGGTCAGCGAGTCAGGCAAACCCGCCAAAAATCTCGGGTATTGATGAAGCCTCCGCTGATTCCCTCCACGACCTGACGGTCACGATCCTCAACGCGTTCAGCAGCCTGAAGGCCGAGGACCGCGTGCAGCTTGCGCTCCAGCTGAATCCGCAACGACCACTGGATTCCTCGTCCGTGACGGAGATTCAACCATCCGGGGATGATCTTCTGGCCCACGCTCTCGAACCCGGGCTCCTACCGGACACCGCTGACACCTTCACCCACTTCCGCCTCACGGGTGGATGGGCGTCGGTATCCGCCGCGTTCAAGGTCTCAACCTCAGCGGAGGATTTCCTCACGCCATCCGTCATTGCAGGGAATGTGCATGAGTTTCTCGCCGATCCACAGGGTTCCCGATTCGCTCAAGGTACGTGTGGTTCAGGATCTTGAGGCCTATGCCGTCGGCACCGACGCAAACAGCGACACGCTTTCCAATGCCGCAGCCTTCGCCCACGCCAAGAAGATCCGCTTGAAACCCGCCTGCGTACGAATGGTTGCACCCTATTCGCCAGCACCCGAGCAAATACTCTGGCAACTGGCCGCCCTGGAAGATGAGATGAGTGGAGAGGACATCAAGCACATCCTCGGGTTACTCGGTGGCGAGTACGGTGGCTTCAACGGCGAGACCAGCCATGAATTCTGATGTTCCCGTGACAGCCTCAACGAAATCGGTGCTAGACCGCCTCAAGCGTGACGAACTCATTGAACTACCCAGCGGAGGACCGAGAGGTAGGCAGAAGGTGCGTATTCTCTGATGCCCGCCAATCTCGCTCTCGCGCCACCACACTTCAGCTCGACGGACAACGAGGCTTATCCATAGGGGCGCCTGGACTTTCTCCAGCTGATTCTTTAGCCCGAGGGAAGCCAGGGTGGCAGGCCCTGCGAGTGTTGCAGGGGTTCGTCGGAACGGCTCGGTCGTTCGGGTCGGTGCGGTCGCTGGCGGTCGTCGGGTGTGTGCAGCTGCCTCCCGACGCCTGGGATGAGGCCGCCGTTTTGCTGATCGACGCCTGGCACGACGGCCGACTGCTGCCCAGCGACCTCGTCGCGGCCTGGCGCAACCCGTGGCGGGACCCGCTTGAAAACCCCACCCCACCGGCTGGTGAAAACCCTCAACCACGTCGCGGACACGGGCGGCCTGGCCCTCTGGTGGAGGTGTAGCGAGGAACTGGAGGAATGAAACAGGTCCCTGCCTCCGCGCTCGGCCTGCTGGAGGCGGTGCTGCGTTACCTCCCGGAGGTGCGGGCTGCGGGGTCGCCGTCGACCTGCCAAAGCGTCGCAGCACTGGCCGCCCGGAAAGGCAACAGCAGGGCGGTGACGATCGCGAAACGGATCGTCGAAGCCACCCCGATGGTTCACCACACCGGACAGGAGCTGCGGACAGCCCTGGAGGAGATTCCGCCTCCGGACGAGAGTTCATCACAGATGTCGCCGGGGCCGTGAACTTCGCGACCCACGAAAGAACAGGCCCGAGGGAAGACGCGCAATTCTGAACACGAAAGCCCGTGACCGCCCCGCGCACGAGTTCGATGCCGAACGTCGCCCCATGAAAGCCGTGCTCGCATGCTGCTAGCTTGGTTGTATGGCGTTCACATACCGTGACGTACCCGACGATGCGGCCGAGACGTTCAATAAGCGTGCCGCCGAACCCGAGCAGGTCGCGTCGCGACCCACAAATGCGAAAATCGTCGACCGGCTCCGCGCCATGGACCGCACCTCCGGGCCCAGCCGCAAGGAGATCCTGGCCGAGATCGCGGCGAATCGACGATGATCGCGGGTGGATTTGTCGCCCATCGCGGATAGGTTCATCCCATGACCTGGAACGCCGACACCCTGGCCGCTTTCGCTTCTCGAATCAACATCGTTCAAGGATCTCGTCGCGGCCCTCGACGACCTCACCGAGGCCGATAGTTCGGCGATCCGCAAAAGCGATCGGCAGGCCCTTCCCTCCCTGCGCCGACGCATGGAGGAGGACTGCAGGAGCGAGGCACCTGATCCTGCTGACAGCGGCGGTCGGCGCCACCCGCGCAATGCGCCACGGTTTTCTCCCCCTGGGACATCTGGAAGCTGATCCGGTTGCCCATCACCCGCGACCGACTGCTCTCCTGGCTGGTCGACAACGGTCCGGAATGGGCCGGCGACCTCATCGCACGCCTGCTGAAACGCCGCGACGGAGCTGAAACCTACGCCGAACTGATCGGCGAACTCGTCCTCGCCTCGATCTCCCGATTCCCGACGATCCCGGGTTCCTGACGAGATGGGCAACGGAAGACAACACTGTCCCCAGACCGGGACGCCGCTGGGAGGAACACTTCATCGCCGCCTGCGCCGCCCCTGAACGCCCTCGGCTCAGTACCTCGTCGCCGATCAACGTCCCCAGGTCCAGGCCCGGATCCAGGAGGCCGTCGCGGACCTGCGGGTGACCGAACCCACCGACGACGAGGCCCTGCTGTTGGCTCTCCTCCAGGTGTTCGAACGCGGCGACAATCGCCCCTCGCAGCAGTTCGCCCTGCTCCAGATCGCAGGTCTGGGTCTGACCCTCTTTGCTCACGAAACATCTCGACCGGTTCCTGGCGGCCCTGCCGAACGCCGATCCCGTCGTCGTGAAGTTCGCGGTCGAACAGCTGCTGCCCCTCGGTCTGGGCGAGGACCACCTGACCACACTGGCCCTGGACGTGCTGGCCTCGCAAGGAAAAAGGGCGTCAAACGCACCGTCCTCAGGGCGCTGCGCTCGGTGAACGACCCGTCGCAGGACCTGGTGGAGATGCTCACCGCGACCGCCACCGGCCCCGACTCCACCGCCGCCGGACTGGCCCGGGATCTCCTCGACGGCTGGGGCACGGCCACCGGACCCGGTCGAGTCGCTGGGGACTGTGGCGCGACCCGCTCGGCATCCTCCCGAGCCCCTCAACGACCTGGACCGGCTCCTGGACGAGGTGGAGTTCGACGAGCTGCTCCACCGACTGGACAGCAAAGCCACGAGGGAGCTGGGTGTCCAGTTGAGGACCACGAACGCGGCTTGGCGGCACTGGTCGCGCTGGGGTGGGCCGAGGACGCGACGCCGTCGTCGAGACGCTGACGACACGCTGAACTACGACCCAAACACACACGGGGATGTGGAAGCAGCTGGTGCAGCGCTGGCTGCAGCGGGCGACAGGCCGGAAGGAACGCGGCAGGTCACCCCGGGGGCGGCACTCACGCGAGTCGCGATTCGGCGCTGCAACGACGTCCTGGATGCCATCGGACGGGTGCCGTGTCTGCTGTCCACCCCCACCCACAAGAACAACCGGGTCTCCTGGGACAAGTTCCAGGGACCGGCTGCGCCGCTACGCCGAGAAGAACGTGGACGTGCTGCCGATCGACCTGTTCGTCGCCCTCGGGCGGATCGACCGTTCCGAGGCCGCACCCTGCACCCTGCCGGGCCGCGTCGCCGAGGGACGAACCGTGCGGGAGGTCGTCGATCTCTGGCTGAGCACCCCCGCCGAACCGGGCCGAATGAGTTGTGCTCCCCAGCGTCCTCAAGAACGAGCAGGGCGACCAGGTCTGCCGCAGGGTGCGCATGGAAGGGCGACGAACCCGTGGTCGCGAAGATCCTCGAGGTCGCGGGACCGTGGGACAGGACGCGCCGAGCACCAGAACGCAGCGGGGAACACGACATCGGCAGCACCCTGCTCCCGGCGCACCCCATATGGGCGGCCACTGCCGCCCAGGCGACCCTGCCCTTCGGCAGCACCTCCGCCTGGGAGATCACCGAGGCGATCGCCTCCGTGTTCCACGTGGACCCGGTCATGGCTCTCCTCGCCTTCGTCTTCGCGAGCGGGGCCTCCCCGCAGGGGTCGCGACGAGATCGCGGGGGCGCTGCTGACGGCGTGGGACGAGTCCCGGCTGGGACCGGAGGTGCTCGTTGCGGCCTGGGACAGTTCATGGCGCCAGGAGTGGCGCGACGACATCGCACCCGTGAAAGTGGCGGCGATGCTCACGACACTCGCGGAGGCCGGTGGTCTGGCCCTGGCGTGGCCGCTGCTGACGAGGATCGCGGAGGAACTGGCGGGGGCGGAGAAACTCCCCACCGGGGTCGCGACCGTCCTGGAATCGGTGCTCCATCTCCTGCCCGAAGTACCCTGGAAACCGGACCTGCCCACCATCGCGGCACTGGCCGCACGGAACAGCAGCAGCAAGGCGATCAAGGTGGCGCGGCAGATAGTCGCCGCCGACTGACCCACAGGAAACCCGGTTCTGCAGCACTCAACACGAAAAATCCCCTTTCGGACGCCGAAAAACCGCGTTGAGTGCTGCATAAACAGGAGTCGCGAGCGAGTGTCCTCAGAAGTCGAAATCGAAGTCGATTCCGTCCAGGAAATCCCCCAGATCGAACCCCTTCGAACAGCCCACTGATGCCGTCGAACAGGCCATCAACGCCGTCAAGGAGGTCCAAGGTGAGCATCTGGAACACCAGCTCCCCGCCACATCGGCACCGACATCGATCCAGTCGATGTCCCATTCGACGTTTCGTTCGATGGCGAGTTCGCGGAAGATCTTTGACCCAGTGGTCGGCGACCCCGAAGACCATCGCGTAAGGAAGGTAGCGGCTGAAGATGTTTTCCGCCTCCTCGAAGCGGATCTGCTCGGCCTCGGCGGTCGCGAGGTACTGCTTTGAGCCGAGGGCTTGGATGCGCGTGGCGGTGCCTGCGCCGGTGCGGGGCACGCGACGTCTCGGCCTGAAGGCGGCAACGACACCCGTCGCGACGAACATGGCGGCGGCCAATATGCCCACTAACACCCCCTGCCGGCGTCACCAGCGCGGCGGCACCCGCCACTATCCCCGGCAGCCACGCGCCCGAGCTTGTGGCGCCAGCCGCCCGGGTTCGGGTTCTGCCGATACCAGCCACGGCGGCTGGTCTCCTCGTAGATGTCGGAGGTGAGCTGCCGGAACACCTTCTTGTGTTTGCGGACCAGCTCCGACATCCGCTTCTCCCGCCCGTCCGGGAAGGCTCCCCTCCAGGAACGTCTTCTCGTAGCGCATCAGGTTGGAGCGGGGCTTACTGCAGGGCTGAATCAGCCAGTCCTTCCCGCGCCGCTTGCCCTTGCCGTCGTCGAGCACCTTGATGCGCAGGAATCCACGGGCGGAGAGATCGACGATGGTCGCAGTGAGGTCATGGGGATCCACCATCCCGTCGATGACCATCCCGATCAGCCCCGGGGTGACGTCACGCGGCGGGGTGAAGGCGACGGGGAAAGGACCCTTGTACTCAGGAGACCGGAGCAGTTTGACCGGGGTCGCCTTCCACTCCTTCCGCGGCGGCAGGACACCGGGCGTCAGGCCATCGTAGATCTCGTCATGCGAGGCGAGGAATCGCCTGAGGAGCAACATCACCGCTCCCAGGAACACAACCATCGCCACCGCAAACACAATCCATGCCATGGAATAAAGTCTCCCGCATCCTTGATGGTGTGGTGACGAACACGTTCCACAAGTCTTCTTGAGTACAAAAATCTGTTTGTGTATGGTGGCCCTCGCTGACCGCCGAACCCGCGACCATCGACCTCGCACTGAGGGCACTCGCCGACGGGAATCGTCGCGCCATCCTGCGCATCATCCGTTCGGAGCCCCAGCAGGTGGGGTCGGTGGCGGAGAAGGTCGGACTGTCCCAGCAAGCGACCTCCCCACCACCTGGGGAGTGCTGCGCCGCGCCGGCCTGGCAACCAGCACCCGGGACGCGACCAGACACCTGTACGTCCTGAACACCGACGGCCTGGCGGCGGTGCGTTCGTATCTCGACGATTTCTGGCCCACCAAACTGGCGGCCCTGAAAAGCAGCAGTGGAGAAGAGCCACCATGGCTGAATTCACCGACGCGATCACCATCGACGCGCCTCCGCGCGTCGTCTTCGACTTCCCTCACCACGGAAGCTGGCTCTGACCTCCTGGATGGGCCAGTACGCCCATCTGGAACCGCATCCCGGCGGGGAGTTCTCGGTGAGCATCGCGGGCCACCCGGTTCGTGGCCGCTATCTGCACGTCGAACCGTACTCGCGGGTGGTCGTCTCCTGGGGTTTCGTGAGACAGTGACGTGCTACCGCCGGGAGCCTCCACCGTCGAATTCCGGCTGGTCGAGATCGCCGGCGGAACCCGCGTGGAACTCACCCACTCGGACCTGCCCGACAGCGAGGTTCCCGGCCACGCCGAGGGCTGGAACCATTTCCTGCCCCGCCTACACCACACGGCCCAGGGCATCCCACCGGGTCCCGATTTCTGGCGCCCCGGGGATCATCCACCCGATCGAGGAGCATCATCCATGACCGAACCACTCGACATCGTCAACCGCTACCACCGCGCATGGACCAGCGGGGACGTCGACTCCGCGATGGAACTGGTCGCGGACAACATCACATGCCGGGCTCCCGGCGTCGATCTCACGGGCAAGACCCAGTACCGCGAGTTCATCGCGGGATTCGCCAGCCCTCACCGGCCTGGTCGACATCGCCAGCTTCTCCGACGGAAACCGCGTCGCCCTGTTCTACTACCCGCAGACGGCCATCACCGGCATCGCCCCCGCCGCGGAGTGCTTCACCGTCGAGGACGGTCTGATCACGGGCAGTGTTCTCGTCTTCGACCGGCTCTCCTTCGCCCCGCCGAGCGCACCATGACCGACCCCAAAGCAGCGCAGACCGAACTCGTCGCCCGGCTCCACGAGATCCTGGGACGACGAACCCACCACCCGTGTGATCTCGATGTTCGGGTCGCGTGCCTTCATGGTGCGCGACACAATGGTGTGCTGCGCCCTCAGGGTGGGCACCTACTGGCGCACGTCGATCCCAACGACGACGCGAAACTTTCCGGGGAACCCGGCGCCTCCCCGCCGAGATGGGCCCGGGACGCGAGATGGGCCCCGGCTGGATCCGGGTGGCGGCAGAGGCGATCACCGACGACTCCGCCTGCGTTTCTGGGTCGATACGTGTATGGCCTTCAACCGCGCCCACACCGCGGGTTCGAAACGGTCGTGATCGCTCCTCGACTCCGGTCGATCGGGTCTTCTACACTCGTTGCCACGGCGTGTAGCTCAGCAGTAGAGCACCGGGCTAGAACCCGGAAGGCGCAGGGGCAGCACCTGCCACGCCGGCCAGGTTCGTGTCACCGCCCGGAGGGACATCGTGAGTCAGTACGTCCACCACCAGCTCCTGCGGGCGATGCGCACCGCCGCCGACCATCCCGACCCAGACGTCCGGGAAGCCGCCTCGGAGCGGGTGGAGCGCTGGCAGCAGGTGATCGACGGCATGGCGGACAGCACCTTGAGGATCGGCAGTCGCAGACCGCTCGCCGAGCTTCCCGCCTGGGTGACCCTCAAGGTGGTGCGGGGCGGATTCGCCACCGGCAAAGCAGCCGCCGCCATCCCGCCAGCCGTGGACGAGAGGCTCCGCGCCCAACGGCTCGGCATCGAGGCCACCCGCCAGGCGATCTTCGAGTCGTGGCTGACCCCAGAAGGCCTGGCCGAGTTGGAGATCCTGCTGGAAACCGGCGCCTACAACGTCGGTTTTTCCCCGGAGCACGCCGTCCTCCTGAGCGTCGCTGCCCTGCTGAGACACGGCGCCGACGACTCCGTTCGCGCGCTGCTCGACGAGGTTGCGCCGCTAGCCGGGTCGCTGCGATTCTCGCCGTATCCGGGTGCGCCATCCCCCCTGCGACCAGGCCAGGTGTCGCGGTGGACTGCCCGGCAGGTCTCGGATGCCTTGGAAAAGGCCCGCATCAATCCGCGGGTCGCGGCGGAACGCGAGGCCCTGACCGTCTGGCTGCCACTGACCGACACGGTGGTGGCGTTCTGGGCGGGCATCATCGAGGCACCCGCGTTCGACGAGGGCCGCATCGACGAGGCCCGCGCGCTGGTCGCCGACTACGACCAGGCAGCACAGCAGCACACCCACTGTCGCAAGTACCGCCGACCGGGTGAGAACCTGCCGATCCTGATCGACGCGCTGCAGCAGGTAATCGACGGGCAGGGGACGTGGCCGCCCGGGCGAGTGAAGCACGTCCTGTCACGAATCGAGGCGAAACGTGGCATGCCCGGCAGCAAGCGATCCGACGACCTGCGCGCCCGGCGGGCAGTGGCGGCCTCCCGGCCCCTGCACGCCGAGGTGGCGGTGGTCATCGCGGACCGGCGGCGCAGCTGCGCGGGGACGTCGGCCTCACCGATTTTCCCGCCGCCTCCGCACCGATCTCCGGCGACGAGGCCACCGACCTGGTGCCCGCCGGTACCCCGCTGCCGGCGTCGGTGCTGCGCACCCTGCGGCTGGGTTTCGTCTCGGATCTGGAGGAGCTGATCGAACTCAGGGGTGGTGCCGTCGGCGGAGGTGCTGGCGTCGCTGGTTCCGCAGCTCACCGCCGAGCAGGTGGCGTCCTCGGCGGATGATCCGCTGGTCGGCGCGCTGCTCTCCGCCATCTATCGGGCGTTCCGGCGGCGGCGGAGTCTGTTGCTGCTCGATCTGGAACGGCAGGTGCGATTCAGGAGCTGCCGTGGTGGCGGCCCTTCAGGGCTCACGGCCAGCGGCCCCTCGACGACCCTCTGGTGCTGGCGCGGCGGCTCGGATCGGTGGTGTTGGACGCGTTCCCGGGCACGATCCTGCCGAACGGGTTCATCCGGGAGTACGGCACCCTCCTCGACATGGCGCAGGTGCGGCTGCCGTTGACCGAGGAGCTGGCCGCCGACATCTTCATGGGATGCTTCTTGCCCAAGTTCCAGCAGGCCGCGAAGGTGGCGGCGGAACTGCTGCGCGGGTCGCTGCACGAGCGCTACTACGGCATCGACTACGCCGCCGTGCTGGGCCTGCCGGAACCGGACGGGCACGGGAATGTCGAAGAGTTCGACCGCATGGTCGCCGGGGATGTGCCGGCGGGCCGGAGCGTCGCGGCGAACGGCCAGATCATCGAACGCCAGCAGATCCTCACCACCCACAACCTGGCGGTCCTGGTGAAACTCGGCGTGCAGCCCGGTCGGAGCTGGACCGAGCTGGCACACCGCGCCGCGGGGAGGTCGTTCGAGCTGCTGGAACGCGCGAGGAACAGCCCCTGGCCGCTGCCGGCCATCAAGAACGCCGCCCACGCCTGGCGGCAGGGCGGTGTTCTTCCCATCCATCTGTGGCGACGACACCGCCACCGAGGCCCTCCGCGACCTCCCCTGAGCAACCACCTGGCCCGCGGCCCGATCCTCGACGACCTCGCCCGCTGCCACCGGGGCGAACCCATGACCCCATTCACCGGCTGGACCTAGGGCCCGCACTGGATACAGTCGACGGTCCTGAAACCAACTCCACCCCACGCCGGTTGAGCCGCACCCCTGAGCACCGGCGAAGAACTCGCATCGACACCACCCCAGCGCCCGGAACTTCCCCTAAGGCCCGTCCTCAGGTATGCTTGCCCGGGCCCGGGGCATTAACTCAATTGGTAGAGTGCCACCTTTGCAAGGTGGAAGTTAGGGGTTCTGAGTCCCCTATGCTCCACCGTATGCCTCTGAAGGGTAGTGGAGGTCACGTTGTGAGTGACGAATATCAGTGGGTCACTGCTGATGTCAGGATTCCACAAGTTCTGCTTGACGCCCACAGGGAAGGTAGAGTCGTATTCTTCATCGGAGCAGGCGCATCAATGCCGGCACCTTCAAATCTGCCGTCATTTCAAGCACTCGCAGAATTCTTGGGCAAAGAATCTGGCGCCCCGTACGAAACATCAGAAAATGGAATTCCGGAGCCGATCGATCGCTTCTTGGGACGTTTAACTCACCTACAACCCCCGTATGAGGTACACAAGCGCTCCCATGCCATACTCACCGCATCCGAATCACGTCCGAATGATTTATACAGAGCGATTGTAAGCCTTTCAGCTGCTTACGGAAAACCCAGAATTGTAACGACGAACTTCGATGACCACCTGAGCACAGCGGCGAAAGAGGCAGAGATCATTCTTCCCGATCAATGGATCGGCCCAGCTCTCCCTCTGGGGGATAGGATCAGTGGAATCGTTTTACCTGCACGGCTGCGTCACGCGAGATCCGAGCGAACTCGTAATAACCGACAAGGACTTGGGATACGCTTATCTAACAGAAGCTTGGGCGACCCGATTCCTACGTAAATTATTTCAAGAATACGTCGTGGTATTCATAGGCTACAGCCTCACCGACCCAACGATGCGGTATCTAACTCGGTCTACCATCCGGCTCTTCTCGATACATGTTCACGAAATCCGAAAGCGCCAAAGACCCGGAATGGAGCTGGCTCGGAGTTCAAACCATACCCTCCGGAGATGATTATGAAAAACCTGGTACCAGCGCTGAAGGCCTGGGACGAGCTGGCTCGAATGAAAGCAGTTGGACCATCGAACTCGCGTCAAAAATATTCTCGCAGCAGGACCGATGCTTTTCACCGATGGATAGTGATTATCTGAAAAATCGCCTCAGAAAAACAGAAGGCGTCGATGATTTTTACATCCAGCATCTTGACTAAATCAGACAGCCTGAAGCTTCATTGGCTGCATTGGCTGGAGAATCTTCCGACTTCCAGAGAATATTTTCCACATCACCTCCAAAATGACATTACAAGACGACTCGGTCTCTGGTTTGTAAATACTTTCATCAGCTCACCGGAAATGAATGGCGCGGCGTTACATGTTATCCAGAGAAACGGTCAGGTTCTTGCTGGGAGCATTTTTGACTACGCGTTTTTGAACGTGGAAGAACTCCTCAAAAATAATCGCATTGCGGGTGAGCGGTGGTACACATTCCTCACCACATCCATTCAGGGACGGTCAGCGCCGGTAAAATCAGAAATGCTCTTACCGCCTACTGAGGAAGGAACGGCCTCGAAAAAACGCGAGTTCCCTACGCCCGCTCCTCCGCCCATATCTGAAGCTTAGCAGTTTCTCGACGTCAGGCTTCGCAAAACCAGGCAATCACACAGAACCGCCACATGCGGAAGTGGCTTGGACCAGTTCTGTGGAAGAGCTTACTGAACACATCCTATCTGCGGTAAAAAAACTGCACCCCCGGAGACCTTTCCTTGGGAAATATGCTGGAGGCATCCTGTGCTGACGGCGTATGAAATATTATCTGCCTACCGCGGAAAAAGCGCGTGGGACCCACTTGGTTTCAAACGTTCATCGATCGATCCACACGATCAAGATCCTTCAAGACATCGCGATCCCGTAGATGCCGTTATTGACGGGTTGAGGGAATACGGAGAGAAAGCGCTGAGCACGCATTCATATCTGCCAGACCGATGGTGGGAGTTCACACACCCTTTGTTCCAGCGTCTTGCTCTCAATTTGATTGCAAAAGACCCTTCGCGCACTTCCGATGACAAGATTGCATGGTTACTGGCGAGAACAAATCTTTATGAATCGCCGCTCAAACGCGAGCTGTATCAGGTTCTGTCTGAGGCAACAGCAGACGCTTCGGATAATCTCAAAAGAGAGCTTTTAGAGGCAGTGCAGGCTGGACCAAAATATCCTGATGATCGCCCGAACATTGAACGCGATAGAGCGTACGCCAAATATAACTTGATGGTTTGGCTGACCAAGTCGGCACCAGAATGGGCAGAGGCAGCGCAGGCCTTGCATTTCCCTGCAGGAGGAGAACCCGACTTTCAGCCTCGCCCACATCCTGATCTCGATATCCAAGGCATCCAGGTTTCATGGTATGAACCACCTCCAAGCATTTTGGAAAATTTCACTGACAGATTGAACAAGAACCCCTCGACAGCTCTTGATCATCTGTTGTCCTACAAACCTTCAGCAAGGCAGATTGGCGATCCTCCTTGGGAAGACACTTTAAGAACGGTGAGCAACTCCATAGCCGCAGCAAAGGATTACGGAATACCGTTCTGGGATGAGATAGCCAAGCGCGATGACCTGACGGACGATGAAGCCGAGAGCATCTACAGCGCCATAACCGTAGGCTGGGGGAAAATTGATTTGAGCAAATCACCTTCTTCTGAGATATTGCAGCGGCTGCAGGCTTTTTGCCTTAGCTCCCGGTTCCACAGACTCGATAGGAGAATTCATACTTGAACAAATTGTTGCCTGCATTGATCAAGACGAGAGTAGCTACATTGCCGGAATACGCTCATTGGCCCGAAGCCTTTGGCGAGCACACGGAAGCAAGTTTTCCTACAACACCAGCTTCGATCCACTGTCACGGTCTCCTTATACCTAAATTCTTGGCCCGGATCCCTTGCGCGATACTGGATACATGAGATTGATCGGCGATGGCGACACAATCGTGACGATTGGACAGGTTTAAATAGAAGCGAGCACGAGGCCATGCAGGGAATTGCTCGAAGCCCCCGGTCCAGCACTAGATGCTATTCAGCCCGCGTTTGCTCAACAGCTGTATTTCATCTATTCCGCCGACGAGGGATTTGCCGTCAAAAACATCCTACCCCTGTTCAAGGATAGCAGGCGCGCAGAATTTGTATGGAATGCGTATCTCTATTTTGCACGCTGCGACAACAAGCTACTTTCAGCAGGGCTACTTGATGCGATAAATTTCGAATGGACTCACCTGGATAAGTTGCGCGAAAAGTCTCTGCGGACAAGCTTTTTCAGCCTGGTTATATCGATCCTGTCTTTCTCTGATATTTCGATGGAATCGCGAGATACCTTGCTGCGCGAAAGCGTCATCTCCATGGACGGCAAGCACTCAGCCGATTTCGCGGAAGCTGTCGTGAGATTCCTCACAGGGAGAAGACATCGAGGCGTCTGTCGTATGGGATAATTGGCTGGGCAAGCATATTGCGAACCGCCTGAGAGGCATCCCCCGCAAGGCCACGCATTTCGAACTCTCAAAATGGGCAGACACCGTATCTTTTCTAAAGGATCGCATCCCGGAAGCAGCAGCCTTTTTCAAAGGAAAAGAAATCGGGTTTTGCAAAGGTTTTTCCTATGCCGACCTTCCAATGGATGCGGCGAAAGCATACCCCGAGGAACTGCTCGACCACTTCCTCGAACGCATAAAAATACTTCACCGCAGGAGCTGCCGACAGGGTATCGAATCAAAAATTGGTGGAAGCAATGAGGAATGCCGTGGGAAACGACCCAGCGGATACCCTTATTGCTGCAGCTCGAGAGGCGGGATTTCACCTCTGAGACGCCCCCTGCCAATGAGTAATCCAATTTGATTGAACATTCCTTGCAGCTTGTTTACAGGCGGCGCATTGGCCATGCGAAACCCCTAGTCGACGCGCGTTCGCGAACAAGCTTCCTTGCATGACAATAATGATTTGTATTCGCGATTTACCGCATCCTGAGCCCTCCCTCAGCGACCCCCTTCGCTCCCCCGACCTGCATCCGCGTCCCATTCCGCCAGCGCGGCGAGGGTGCGCAGTTGTTTACGCATCATCAGCAGGTCACCCCAGGCCAGCAGATACCGCAGGGGTTTTCCCAGCAACCGACCGATGGGGGCATCCACATCGCCGCAACCAGCCGGCTGCGAGACCCGGCGATCGTTTCGACGCTGTAGTGGAGGGTGATCGCGCCGAAGATCCGGGTCGGACGACCATCCTTCATCCGCAGCGTCAGCGACTCGCCATCGGTGAAGTCCGTCAGCTCGAAGATCGTCATGAACGACTGCCCCACCGCGAGATCGGTCAGCGACGGATCGGCCCGTCGCGGACTGCGTCGCCCGAAGTTGTCTAGCCAGTCGTACGAGTACGGAGCGCGACGCATCTGACACAGCCACAGGAAAACAACCTCCCGCGGTGCTTCCATGGCGACGGCGCGAACCGCGAGTCGCGAGCCGGGCGCGACCTCCGGAGTCGGCAGCCCCGCCGGTTCCACGGGCACGCCCCACACCCACGGCAGCCCTTCTCCACCCGCCATCACGCCCACCTTTCGAGTTACTGAAGGAGAATTCAAATATTACAGGCCTCCTTCCGCGGCGACGGCAGAACCGGAGCTCAGGTCCTGGCAGAAACGGAACTAGGAGCCTGGCAAAAACGGAGTTTCTGACCCGGCAGTTCCGGAACTCGACTAGGATTCACGGCATGGAAGGCCTTGTCGAACGCAGAATCCTCCCGATCGCCATCGAGCGTTGCGAGGAGAGCCCGTTGTGCTCCTCGAAGGCCCCCGAACCGTCGGGAAGTCCACCCTTCTGCGGACCATGGCCGAACGTCTCGGCGGGAGGTTCTCGACCTCGACGACCTTGCTGTCCGCGCGGCTGTGGCACGAGACCCGGCCATGATGATCGACGGGCCTAGACCGGTGTTAATCGACGAGTACCAGCACGCCCCGGCCGTACTGGACGCCATTAAGGCGCGACTCAACCGTTCAAGTCGCCCCGGACAGTTCATCCTGACGGGATCGGCCCGTCACGAATCCCTTCCCCGCGCGGCACAGGCATTGACGGGCCGCCTACAACGCCTGCAGGTGCTTCCCCTGTCGCAAGCCGAGATCGAACACTCGAACGGCGACCTGCTCGCGTCCCTCCTGAACGAGCCCAAGGCATCGATCGTCTCGTCGGCATCGACGACGACCCGCCAGGACTACGTCGAACGGATCGTGCGCGGCGGCTTTCCTCTCGCCCTGACAGCCCGCACCACGATGGCCCGCTCACGTTGGCTCGACGAATGGACACGGCTCACCCTGGAACGCGACGTCCAGGAGCTTTCCCGCATCCGACAGGCCCGCACCCTGCCGGTCGTCCTTGCTCGGCTCGCCGGGCAGACCTCGCAGATCTTCAACGGCACACAACTCGCGGACGGCCTGGGAATTGACGAAAAAACGGCTCGCGACTACGTCCGTCTGCTGGAGGCCGTGTTCCTGGTCCGGTTGCTTCCACCGTGGGATCGGACTCTCACGAAACGGACCACGACCCGCCCGAAGGTGAATCTCATCGACCCCGGTGTGGCGGCCCGGCTCCTGCGGCTGTCACCGGACAAGCTGGCCCGCAGGGACCCCGCCGTCCTGACACAGTTCGGTCACCTGCTGGAAACATTCGTCGTCTCGGAGATTCTGACGCAGACCACATGGACGGAGACAGATCGTCTCCGCAGGACACTGGCGGACCCGCGACGGTATCGAGGTCGATCTCGTTCTCGAAACCGACGATGGACGCGTGGTGGCCTTCGAAATCAAATCGGCAAAGCAGAGTGACGGAGAAGACCTCAGTGGGCTACGGAAGCTTCGCGACGTGCTGGGTACCGGTTTTGCCGCGGGGGTCGCACTGTACACCGGAACCCGGAGCTACACCTACGAGGACCGCATCCACGTCATGCCCGTGGACCGCCTCTGGTACCCGTGACCACACACCGTGAGGTCGCGATTTCCTCCGCAACCACGGCACGTCCGGTGCCAGAAGTGGGCATCCTGGGTCCGATCCGATGCCGGATGCGGACAACCCCGTCGGGCCGGCTTCCACTACGGTTCAGGATGAACACAGAGAAGAGCATCGGGTTCAGGTTCGGGGTCCTGCCCCGGATTGTGGTGGCCATCGTGCTGGGGATCCTGCTGGGGTCGCTCCCACCCACCTGGGCAACCCGGGTCTTCGTCACCTTCAACGACATCTTCGGCCAGTTTCTGAGCTCTCCATCCCGCTGATCATCGTCGGATTGATCACCCCGGCCATCGGGGAGTTGGGGCGCGGAGCCGGTAAGTGGCTGGCGCTGACCGCTGGTCTCGCCTACGCATCCACCCTCATCGCCGGCCTGATGGGGCTCGGCGCGTCCCCTGCTGGTGCCGCCCCTGTGCTGCCCGCCGAGACGGGCGCCCTCAGCAACCCGGAGGACGCCCTACTCAAGCCCTACTTCTCCATCCAGATACCGCCATTGTTTGGGGGTCATGACCGCCCTCATCCTGGCCTTCGTCATCGGCGTGGCGCTCACCATCATCGAGGGCAAGGCGCTGCGCACCGGATTCGAGGAGTTCCGGGACATCGTCAACCTCGTGATCTCCAAGATCATCATCCCGCTGCTGCCGATCTACATCTTCGGCATCTTCCCTCAACATGACCCAGGGCGGTCAGGTGCTCACCGTCATCGCCACCTTCCTGGGCGTGGTGGTGTTCGTATTCATCCTCACCTGGATCATGCTGCTGCTCCAGTACCTCGTCGCCGGGGCCGTCGCCAGACGCAACCCGCTCCGGATGCTGAGCACCATGCTGCCCGCCTACCTCACCGCACTGGGAACGTCGTCATCGGCGGCGACGATTCCTGTCACGCTTCGGCAGTCGATCAAGTCGGGCACCTCGGAGCCGGTGGCATCGTTCGCGATCCCGCTGTGCGCCACCATCCACCTGGCCGGTTCGACCATCAAAATCACCTGCTTCTCCCTGGCCGTGATGATGCTCTCCGACATCCCCATCGACCCGGCGCTAATGGTCGGGTTCATCTGCATGCTCGGCGTCATGATGGTCGCCGCCCCGGGCGTTCCCGGCGGCGCGATCGTCACCGCCGCGGGTCTGTTGCAGTCGATGCTCGGGTTCAACGAGGCCCAGGTCGGCCTGATGATCGCCACCTACATCGCCATCGACTCCTTCGGCACCGCCACCAACGTCACCGGTGACGGGGCCATCGCAGCCATCATCGACCGCATCATCTCCCGTCGTCACCGGTACAGGATCACGCAGGACCCCACCCCGAAACATCCGAGGCGTAGAGGAGTACATCCACACCGGGCGAGTCACCTGCTCGCGACTGGCACCAAGCGATCGACCAGGAAGAGGGGCCTGCCTGGCAGCAATCTCCGCGACCTCTTCTCTGCGGGGCACGGTGACTGTCGGGGAACTCTGCCGGCACCCCGCTCACCGTGGTTGGCCTCTGTCCGGCGCCAGCCTCGGTGAGCGCCGGAAGGCGACGACCGCCCCCAGTACCGGTGCCACCAGGAGAAGCAAAAGACCAGGCGAGCATCCCAATGATCGCCGCATACCCCAGCCCCACCACGATGCCACTCATCACCCGCTGATATCCGGGAAGCCGCAACCAGGTGATGAGCATCCAGGCGACCGCCGCACCTCCGATCACCCCGGAGATCCGAAAAGCATGCACTATGGCATCGCCCGACCCGGGGGACGCCACTTCGAAAGCGACGGCGATCACGGCACTGGAAGCACTCACGAGAACGGCCGGCCCCCAGACGTGCAGTGGAGCACGGGAGCCAGTGGGTTCACGTGCTGCCACCAACATCCCGATAGCGGCAGCACAGGGGCCACACAGCAACACAGAGGATCTGAACACCCCGCATCAACAGCTCACCTCCTCTCCTCAGATCCCCCAACCCGACCATGGAACATGCGACACCCACGACGCCGAGAACGACAGAAATGAACCCGAGAAACCTCGCCAGGCGCATCCCGGATGGGTATACGGTGCCCGCCGGCGCGCACCGCGTCCTTGGCTGTCGCCCGACCAACACCATCATGACAACAGCCAACACCGTGACATGGGGGGACAGAGGCAAAGGAACGGGCATGATACTGGGAATGACGAGAACCCCGGCACCGGTTCCGATGAGGAGACGAACGGGCCGGGGCAACTTCTGGAGACGGGACATTCCATCGGCGGCAACGCACACCGCAACCACACTCAACGGTATCGCGCACAGCACCAGTGGCTGGAAGAGCTGCCCAGCCAGGGGAACGGGCTCGTAGGCCTCAGCTGCGTAGTAGCCGATGCTCCAGGACACCCATGCCAAACCCGCAGTCGTGGCTGCCAGCACCCCGAAACAGGTTGCCAGCAGGGCATGGGGATCCAGCAGGAGCCCACGTTCCCGGACCGCCGCTGCGAACGAGATGACGAGCAGGACGGGAGCAGCAGCCGTGAGCACCATCATGGCCAGAACCAGATTCCAAGGCCTCAGCTCCTCTGGGACGAAGAAGAACCAGAGCAGACCACCGCAGTTCAAGACGACCACAACGATCGCGAGCCGCCAAGCCAGAGCAGCATCCAGCCGCATCCCGACCCCATGGGCGAAGGCCGACCAGCGCTCTCCCCACGACGGACCGGTGCGACCGCACCGTTCGGCCTCGTCGAGCATCACCCCCAGCAGTGCATCGCCGTTGCGTTCCCGCCACGACTTCGGATACCACCGCAACAGCTTCCGGTACTCCTGCTCGTCGGCCATGTCACGCCCCGGTCAGCCGGGGTGCCGTCTGTCCCCACGCAGACCCCAGATTGACGCGCGCCGTCCGTGCGGACCGCTCCAGCACGGTGGTTTCCGCACCCAGCAAGCGCTTCCCGTCCTCGGTGATGCGGTAGTAACGCCGCACGCGACCGTCGACGATCTCCTCCCCGTCCTGCTGGATCGCTCCGTCGCGTCTCGAGCCGCTCCAGGGCGGCGTAGAGAGTGGTCGGTTTGAGGGGTGACGAGGCCCTCGGAGGACAGGGCAGCCTCCCGCATGATCTGGTACCCGTGGCGACGCCCGCCCGCGAGCACCGCCAGAATCCAGAACGCCGGTCGTGACATGGACATGCGAACAGCATATTCCATGAACAGGCATATGCCGAGACCTGGGTGTTCGGCGATCGCGGTTGCGCAGCACTCGAATCGCTTCCAGGGGACCGCGCGGGCCACTTTCCGCGTTGAGTGCCGCACAACCGTGATGCTCGAGGGCCGAGTCGCTGCCGCGTCTGCGCCAGCGGGATCAGCGACCCCTCATGGTCACCAGGTGAGGCCGGTGCCGACCGGGATGGACCCCTCCGAGGTCGGGATCGCGACCGGCAGTTTGCCCTCCGGCTTCCGCCCCGCCGGTGATGATCGTGGCCAGCGGGGTCGCCATCAGCGACTGGTCGGAGTAGGTGCACAGCGCCGCGGCAGAACCGTAGCGACCCACGTCGTATGGGTTTCCGACCGCCACCGCGATCACCCTGCGACCCGCGCCGTGGAGGGCGTTCACGAGGTCGGCCTGCTCCGTGTTCTCGGCGACGTTGTAGGTCAGCGCGACGACGGCGTCCACCGACCCGGCTGCCTGCTGCACCTGGGCGGCCTGGTCTGCGCTGGGATGGTCGTCGATGGTCACGACCGACACGTTCGCCCCGGCCTTTCCGAGGGCCCTCGCCGAACTCCTTGACGAAACCGGCGCGGGGAGCCGACGACGAGCACCTTCGATCCGTTCGCGGACAGCGGCAGCACGTTGTCGTTGCGCACCAAGGTGATGGCCCGGGTCGCCACCCTGTCGACCGCCTGGCGGGTGCCCTCACCACCGATGTTGCGGAGATCTTCCTCCTCGCGCGGACCCTGGGAGTACTTCATGCGCAGCACCCGCTTGGCCTTGCGGTCGATGTCCTGCTCCGTGAGCCTGCCGGAACCCACCGCCGCGACGACGGCAGCGTGCGCGACGCGCAGATCAGCCGACATCAGGGAGCTGGTCGGCACCCGCTTCGAGGGCCATGACGGCAAGCTCGGCGTCGCCGTAGCGCTGCCGCAGGGAGGGTTCGGTGAGCGCGTCGGTGATGACGATGCCGCCATAGCGGAACTCCTTACGCAGGATCCCGGTGATGATGGGGGCGCTGAGGGAGGCCGGGAGACCCGACGGGTCGAGGGCGGGGGGCGACGATGTGTCCGACGAGCACCGTGTTCACATAGCTGGTGTTGGTGAGCTGCTTGAACGGCACGGCATCGATCCGGTCCCAGTCCTCACGCGAGTGATTGAGCACCGGTAGGCCGTCAGACCCCTGGGTGACGTCTCCACCTCCAGGGAATCTCTGAATGCCAGACAGGATGGGACCACCCAGCTGCGCGCCGTCGACGAAGTTGCGCACCCGCCGGGTGACGATGTCGGGGTCGGAGCCGTGGGAGCGCACTCCCCGCACCGGATTCCCGGGATTGGACTCCACGTCGGCGACGATTCCCAGGTAGGAGTTGATTCCCAGGACTCCGGCTTCCTTGGGTTGGTAATCGTTGATGCCCCACCCGATGGCGACGCTGCCCTGGACGGCCCCGAAGGCCATCTCGTTGGGGAACTCCGTGATCGGGATGCCCTGGGCTCGCAGCTCGTTGCCGGAGCGCGTGGTCACCACCTGCAGTGCGGGTCGACCGCCCTGCATGGCCGCGTTCTGCAACGCATTCGTGAAAATCCTGGACCTTCTTCGCCGACCCCCGAAGTCGCCCGTCTCGGAGGTGATGACGACGCCTCCAAGACGCAGCTGCTGCACCACGTCGACGGGTCGGGCCACCCCGTAGAGGGCCTCGTTGCGCGAGTCCGCCTCGGTGGCGCTCGTGCCATGGATGTGCTGGACGAATAGCTGGCTCACCTTGTCCTCGAGTGACATCGTTGCCAGTAGCTTCGTTGCGAATTCCGCATCAGGACTTTCCTCAGCCCTGGTGGGCAGACTGACTGCGGCTGCGGCGAGTGCTCCGGCCCCCTGCACCGAGCAGCACACGACGGGAAACGGTGGACATATCCACTCCTTTTTGGTTGCGAACCCCGGTCTCCGGGGCCCTGGATGTTGCGCCTCCCCCGAGGCCTGGCCTCCAGTCGTCACGCTGCCACAGTTCGGGGATAATTGAAAGAACAACCACCGGGGTGTCTCAGGAAACGGACACTTTCGATGCCTCTGATCTCCCGTCCGTCTCACCGGATGGTTTTCGTCCGGACGCAACCGGTCGCGGGTGACTCGCGGCGCACCGGCACCGTAGAGCACCCCTTCCTTGGCTTTGACCGCCGCGACGAGCACGAAGCTGAGGGTGATCAGCAGCGCCCAGCTCCCGAACTTGCCGACGTGCACGAGATGCCATCCGCCGAGCTGGTCGGGATAGCTCCAGGCGCCCAGGAGGGTGGCGGCGTTCTCCGCCAGCCACGGAAACCGCCGATCAGAATGAAGGCCTGCGCGGTCGGCATCCAGTAGCGGTCGCCGCCGACGGTGAAGTGGACGGTGGAGCCCCACAACGCCACGAGGAAGGCGCCGGCGATCAGCCAGCGCAGGTCGGCGATGACGTGGTGGGTGAAGAAATTGAGGTAGGCGGCCACCGCCAGCAGACTCACCGGCACCCAGCGGAACCCGCCGACGTGCAGGTCGAAACGACGGAATGCCTGGCAGATGTAGGACCCCACCGAGGCGTACATGAAACCGGAGAACACCGGCACCCCCGCGATTCGCACCGCCCCGGCGTCGGGGTAGCTCCACGACCCGACGTGCACCTTGAACACCTCGAGGGCCAGGCCGATCAGGTGAAAGGCGCAGATGACGCACAGCTCACGCCAGGTCTCCAGCCTCAGAATGACGAACGCCACCTGCACGACGATCACGTAGATCAGCAGCGCGTCGTACCGGGCGATGGGCATCGCGACGCGACCCCAGATCACGGAGGTGGCAGCCAAACCGAGGAAGATCGCGATCGGGAAGCCACAGCAGGCCAGTTCGATGAGCGCGAACTGGATCATCCGGACGGGCAACAGCCGCAACCGGGTCAGGGGGCGACGTTCAGCAGGCACTCCGGGATTGTGCCCGAAGGATCGTCTTTTTCCCACCGCCCTCAGGTCCGCTTGCCGGCGGTGACGGCACCCGGGACGGCGGTAACCTGTCGCCATGAACGGCCCCGGCAGCCAGCACCACATCACGGGGGGCACGGGCACCACGGGGGCCCGGTCGGAATGAGGACGGCCGCAGGACGTCGGGTGCTGCTCTCCGAGGCGTCCAGTTTCACGGCCCGGGAGTTCGTGACGGTGCTCGGGCGCGACGGTGTGGTCGTCGATGCGATGTCCAGCGTCCGGGCCCCCATAGCACGGTTCAGCAGATATTGCCGCGCCATTCGTCGCGTCCCGGCCCCGTCGCAGGACCCTCTGGGTTACCTGGCGGCGGCGGACCGGCTGATGACTTCCGGGGAATACGACGCCCTCCTCCCGACCCACGAGCAGGCCTGGCTCTTCTCCGCCGGCCGGCACCTGATGCGACACCGGGTGGAGGTCGCCGACATTGCCGCATTCGACCGGGTGGAGTCGAAGATCGAGTTCGCACGCCTCCTCGACGACCTCCGGTTGCCGCAGCCCGCGTGGCGGCTGGTCGAGAACGAGGGCGACCTCTCCGGGCTGGACTTCCCCGTCTGGCTCAAGGCCGAGTTCTCGACCGCCGGTCGCGGGGTCGTCCGCGTCTCCTCCCGGGACGGGGCGGCCGCGGCCCTCGCGTCGCTCACCCGCGGGGCCGGGTCATGGCGCAGGCTCCGGCACCCGGCCGGTACGCCCAGGTGCAGGGTCTGTTCCGTCGCGGCCGGTTGATGGCGGCGGCGGCCAGTGAGCTGCTGGCAACCGGAGTCGGGGGAAGCGCGGCCGCGAGGGTGAGCGTCCATCATCCCGAGGCGGTGACGGCTCTCGAACGCCTGGGTGCTTTTCTGTCGTGGCACGGTGGCCTCGGCCTCGACTACTTCCACGAGGACGGCAGGCCGTGTTTCATCGAGTGCAATCCCCGCATCTCCGAGCCCGCGAACGCAGCAGCGGCACTGTTCGCCGACGCATATAATTGCTGATCGAAGGTGGCTGGCATGCATGATTATGGAGAACTTGGCTCACCAAGTATCTCTTAGGCCATCTGCACTCAGTTACGAGGGGGGAGATATATGGGGAAGCCGCGACACGAGAGCACGAGCTAGAACGGTCGAGAGGGTGGAATATGACGGCGCCGCCTGAACTTAGAGTGGAACTCATTCGGTGGCCGGCAGAGCAGGCTCGGCGTGAAGCTTGTCTTGAGCGGGGAGTTATCAGGCTCCTTGTCGTGGAGGGGGCGGCTTGGTGTCAAGTGGTGGAAGCAACGAGTAGACGTTCGTATGCTTCGCGTGGGGTGAGCCATCCCAAGGCTGCTCTGGGGCGTCCACCCAAGTTCTTCGGCGATGGCGTTGAGGTAGGGGCTGGTGTGTGGTGATCTGGGTTCCTTTGGGTAGGGTACTCACGGATCAGCCCGCCTGTGTTCTCGTTGGTTCCCCCGTTCCCATGGAGAACGAGGACGAGACGAAAACACATCTTCATGTCGGTAGCCAGGCTGAGCGCAGCACTGACAGGTGCATCTCCGCAACCGTGATCCCAGGTCAAGGAACCCCGCATCACATCTGGAATGGTGTTGATGTGATCGATCAACACATCACACAAACTCTCAGATGTTCCTTCCCCAACGGGTAGAGCCAGAATCGTCACGAACCGGGTGGTGCGCTCTACCAAGGTCGCTGCCGCTGAAGTGCCATGAGCCCCGATGATCAGGTCACCCTCCCAGTGCCCTAGGTGCCCTACGATCATCCACTTCCTCGGGGCGGTCAACCAGTGCTGACCATCCCCACGATCGGATGGGTGCGCTGCCCCACCGGGCTATGCGGCCTGCGTCTGGTGCGCTTTGAGCGCAGCATGATCCCGTGACGAGCCAGTTCTCCTTGTCACGAGGGGCATAGAACCCTGGTGTAGACGGCCTCGTGGGACACAACCGCTCCTTCGGCACTCGGGGAGCCCTTGCACGGATCTCTAGACTGCCATCACAAGCCTCTGCCCGGAGTCCCCGCGACGATTTGGCGGGGTGTCCTGGAACGCTTCAGGTCCGCTAGCACCCGGGCCTTGAGGACCGGATCGGCATCGAATTTTGCGGGTCTTTTGCCTGGACCGGCGTTTCTGGGCTTTCACATCAGCTGTCACCGGCTGATACCCACACTTCCCGCCGTTGCGGCGTATCTCCCGAGATACCACGGACACCGATCCACACGATCCGGTCCGCAGTCCGCCGCAGCGAGCATCCCTCCTGTAGCCCCTTAGCGATAGCCGCCCGGTCCTGTACCGTCAACATACGCCGCACCAACAACCCCCTCCCCGACAAGCACTGTTGCTACGACCCTATGACACCGCCCATCGCCACTCTTGAATAACCTTTCTTACGTCCAAAGACGGGCGTCAAGCCCCTCAGGCAACTGCGCCGCTCTACAACGGTTTACTCATCGCGACCGGCAACGATGTCGGTGGAGTGGCCGGGGAAGACATCAACCCCGGGGCATAGCCGTGCAGCGATGTGATTGACGGCGATCGAGGCTCGGCGAACCCGACTGCCAGCAACCGGACTTTGCCTGGAAGCTGGGCTACATCTCCGGCAGCGTAGACACCTGGCAAGTTGGTCTGCATCGTCGGATCCACAAGTAGACGACGTTCCTGGGTCCGCAGTCCCCAACTCACGATGGGGCCTAAGTCTGCCAAGAAACCCAGAGCTGCGATAACGTGCTGAACAGGACGCTTCCAGACCTGACCCTGATTAGATGTGATTACCGCCTCCTCGACCCTGGCGCCGCCCACTAACTCGATCACTTGTGCATTGAGGGTACAAGTCAATAGCAGACCTCGCCAGAGCAGACTGACTCGACTCGTGGGCACGCAGCCGGGCGCGCCGGTGCACAAGACACACCGATCGTGCGATGGGCTCGAGATGGAGGGCCCAGTCAACAGCGCTGTCCCCACCCCCGACCACGATGACGTCCCGGTCGTGGTACAGCGAATGGTCCTTAATAGCATACTCCAACTCCTCTGCCCTCCCACCCGGCGCCAGCGGGAAATGGGCGCGGTCTGAAGCCGCCAGCGCCAGCACAGATGAGGACGGACCGGGCGCACAATCTCCCCGTTATGCAAAAGCAACGGCGAACTGTCCGCCGTCCTGAGCGGTCAGCCCGGTTGCGACCCGGTTGAGCAGGTACCTGGGACTGGCCCCATCCGCCTGCGCTACCAGTCGGTCGACAAGTTCGCTGCCGGTCACCTCGGGAAAGCCGGGTACATCGTGAATAACCTTTTTCCGGGAACAAGGTAGCAACCTGTCCGCCCGGCTCAGGCAGGGAATCGATAAGAACCGACCGTAGGCCACGCAGGCCAGCGCAGTAGGCCGCAAACAGACCGGCAGGGCCGGCTCCGATGATCGCCAGGTCGGTGGCGGATATGTTCATGACATGACTCCAGTCTGATGTGCGGTTGCCATATGCGCAGCTTCTGGATCTGACACGGCCCAAACGACCACCTGGTTCCTATCGGATCAATATGGCCTTGTTCCGATTGAGGTATCAGCGACCCAGACGTGTCAATCCGCCAACAACGAGCCAGTGTTCATGGCGGGCGTGACCACATGTTTGCCGTGGGACGAGGGTGAATAGTCCGTTGCCATAGTCGCATCAACCTGCCGCTTAGACCGCCGTGCGGCACACCAGGTCGGCGCCCGGCGAGGGGGTCAACTCAAGAGGCCCAGCACCTGGGCACATCGGCCCTTCAACTCCAGGATTGCTCGCCCACCAATGGTGCGACGGATCGCCGAGCGGCATGAAGTCCGGCAACTCATCGAGGTCCTCAAGGGCAGTCGACCAAAAGCACTCGGACCTGGTGGAAGCCTAGAGGATGTTCAGGGGCGCTTGTCCGGAGGCGTGTCGCTCTCCCGACATGCTCCTCAAACCAGTGGATTAGCGGCCGGGCACCACCCCAGACCTCCCTAATTCGCTCGGACATCGCTGGTGTGTGCATCCATTCTGCCCGCTCGAATTTCTTGATGACGATCGCGCCCTTCCACAACAGGAACTCTGCCCTAGGATGCTCCTTGGGGTACCCGCGAGGAATCCTCTTATATCGGGCCATCTCACCAGACCCCACCTCCAGACCCTTCCTCGCCAGCTCCATTCTGACCTGGTCAAACTCTGCTCCGGCAGTATCCGAAATGAGGGCATCCCGGAACCGGGTCATCTGGTCAGAGGCCAGCATCATCGCACCAGTAGCAATCTCGATTCCGGATGCCGTCACCTGTAGGAAGGAGCCAATCCCGCCAGTTGCCCGTTCGGTGGTTGTAACACCAATCCACGTCTTGTATGGAGATTTATCCTTAGAAAACCGGACATCACGGTTGGGCCTAAAAAGGTGCGGAGAGGCCCGAACTCATCGTCGAAGTCGGCCATTAGCGCCTGCACGGTAGGTTTGACGATACGGGTCCAGGTTGCCTCGTTCTCCTTCCAGTACTCCTTGGAATTGTTCTGTTCAAGGCCCTCTAGAAAAAGAAACACTTCGAGTGGGAATCCAGTAAAGGCTGCGCTCATCTTCATAGTCGACTTATCCTCCTCAGGAAGTCGCAGCGGCCAACTCGTCCTGAAACTTCGGGACAAGCCTCAGGAATTGCGGAGGGACAAGGAATGGGTGGACTTCCAGCCTCTCCCAGACTTTGTTGACGACATAGGGCTCACTCTCGAGCCATTGGTCGACCTGATCTCTCGACTCGAAGTCGACGATCAGGACGCCGCCAGCCATTTTACCAGAGCCATCCAGGATGGCTCCACCAAAAAATAAAAGACTCGTCATCCATCATCTTCTGCCCTTGCGCCATATGCTCTGGGCGAATCTCCATTCGCCGCTCAAAGGTCCCAGGGGCCGTGCTATCGTGGGCACCAACTACATAGAGCATGGTTGTTCTCCTTACGACTATGCTGATGTCGTGGATCGGGCTGATCTGACCACGCGATCAATCAGCCCCAGGGCGACGGGCCCATACCGCAATGGTGGTAGGAGTATATATCATAGTTTCTCCGTCGTCAGCCAATAGTTTCAGTGCCTTGTCGATCTCAACCTGGCCCATAAGACCGGCCTTGACGATCATCGGGGCCAACTTCTCCAGACTCATCCTGACTGTCTCGATTGCGTCCGTACCAGCTTGGACCGCGGTGACCTGGGGAATCAGTCCCTAGGACCTCAAGGCCAACCTTGCGAACCTCTGGCATCAGCCGCATCGGGTAGGCCGGGTCGGCACCGCTGAAGTAAAAAGGTCTCAAGTGCTGCGGCAGCCCTAGTCAGCAGCGGGGACGGTGGCTCGACGCGCTGGATACTACGAAAGTCCGCATCCTCGATGACCAAGTAGCCGCCCGGGCGCAGTGCCTCGGCGAACTCTCGCAGAACTCGGTCCCGCTCGGCAACGTGTTGCAGCAAGGTCTTAGCGTGGATAAGATCGTACCTTCCCGGTTCCAGGGGGTTTTGGTGACGTCCTGCTCGACCACAGTCATTCGGGGATGCTCGAGGTTCGCTAGAACGAGATATCGATGTCGATAGCATCGACATGGCCTGATTCTCCAACCTGGTCGGCGAGCCAAATGGCCACCGTACCGGTACCAGCCCCTACCTCCGCGCAACGCCACCCTTCGCTAACACCCACGCCCGTCAGATAGCGGAACGTAGCAGGGTCGGTCAGTTCAGCAATCCTGGCCTGACGCTCGCGCTCGACCTCGTCGACCGGGGCTTGATCCTGCTGGGAAATGATCTCGCCATGGTCGTGAAAGTCGCCCGACTCGCCGGTGGGGAAGAGGTTGGGCACCTTCAGTGCAAACATCGAGGCTTATTCACAGACAGCGTGGCGGCCAGTAAAATCCCTAGTCAGGGCGCACTTGAGGAAGGCTGTGAATAAGCCTCATCATATCACCCTTTACCTTGAGTTTGCCCGACATGAACTGCCGCATAGGATCCAGCCGACCTTCGGCGATGCCGACCCAGACCTCAGCCTCGGTCACGAAAGTTATATCCGGGTTCTCCACACCGCCAACGATAAGCTCTCCTACCCCCCGGAGATCTTGAGGCTTATTCACAGAATCCCAAAGATGATCCCTGTGATGGCGTTGACTGTGGTTTGGAATGTTGAGTATGGGCGGCGGTAGATGGTGTGAGGATGCGCCAGGTTTTTGAGGTGTGCGATGGCTCGTTCGATGGGCCATCTGATGTGGTTGATTCGTTGGTTATGGTCTTTTTCCAGCTCGGTTAGTTTTCGTTCGGGTTGGGCCCTGGCTGGGGTGTGGAGTCTGCGGCCGATGTAGCCTTTGTCGGCGATGATGTTTCTAGCTTTTAGGTGCCCTAGGATTTCGTGGGTATCGAATGCTTTCACGTCATGGATACCCCCATCGAGGATGGGTGAGATCCACTGGAGGCGTCCGTGGGTGTCAGTGATGACTTGAACGTTGACGCCACTGTGGCGGTGCTTGCCTGAGAAGAGGGCCTTCTCGGCTTTCCATCTCCAGCAGGGCAGGAGCGTACCGTCGATCAGGAGGGCGGTGTCCTTGGGTACCTGCCCCAGGGTCGGACGCTCTTCTGCTAGACAGTCAGCCAGCAGATCTGTTACGGCGGTGATGGCCCGGCTGATGGTGGATTGAGACACGCTGTGACTTTCAGCAAGTTCGGCCTGGACGCGGTTTCTTCTCAGATACTTCAACGTCACCTCGAGTGCCCCTATGATACCTAGAACTGTCGGAATCTGCACTGGTTTTTTTGTCTTGTTTAAGGCTGTTGCGTATTGCTGCTTTGAGGCGCTCGTAGAGGGCGTTGAACTGATCGTCAGCTAGGCCTGTGCTATTATACATTCAGCGGCTCGTTTCGTTAGTGTTTTATTCAACATCGTTTCTATCTGAAACGAGCCGCCCAAGCTATTTATTCAGGATGCGTCTCTAATGGCAGCTGGCCGTTCTGTGAATAAGCCTCGAAGTGTGCTGCGTTGCTCTTCAGCAAGGTGCGGTGCGCTGATGACGATGCGCTGAACACTTTTGTCTAGCGTGTCGATAGCACCAGATGATGGTGCGCCAAGCGCTCCAGATCAACTCGGCGAATAGACCAACGACGGCCATAGCGCTGAGCAGGTAGCCGGCCTGCTGCTATATGCGCACGTAACGTGGAGTATCCACCGAAGCCTTCTGCAACTGCTTGTTGCAACGTGATGCGTTCGAGCGTTGGCGATGAGTGAGTAATTTTAGGCACGACAAGCCTTCCGGTCCAGAAACCAGTCCGCGTTGTCGATGCGTGCTGCTGGGGACGCCTCCCCAGGCCCGCGGTGCCCTGTCTATGTCGCTCACTGAGGGACGTTGACACCTCCATCCCTCAGGACCAAGCCGCTTTGCCACCCGGCTTCGGTCGAGCCATCGCGGCCTGCTCGACCTACTCCATCGTTTCTGAATCGGCCAGCGGGATGGAGCCGCTGCGGCGATCGCCTTGGTGACGCAGTGTGATCGCCGAAGTTGCCACTGCGCCGCGGCTGACCAGGCCACTCACTCATTCCTCCGAGACGGTCAGCTCTCGAAGGGGACACCGAACTTTTCGTTCGGCCGGTACAGCCGGCGCTAGTGGGCGCTTCTGTCTACAGATACGTCCCTGGTCTCGCATAGTGGCCGGCGTCGATCTTCCCGCCCTCATGATCGGCCTGGCCGACGACGCCCCTCCGTCCGGGGAGCCCGTGGTGGCGCGAGCGGGTGTGCGGACCCGTTCGACGCTGGCCATCGGCCTCGGAGCGACAGAGACCGCCGGAACCCGCTGGGGAGTGGCGAAAACCGTTGCCCGCGCCCTGCTCGGACGCTCCCCAGACGCCGGCGCAGGAGGTCCTGGCCCCGGTTCTCGAGGACCCGCCCAGCCTCGTCCCGTGCGTCGTGGCGCTGGCCCCGGTCCTGGCGCGCCCGGCGGCTGTGAGACGGATGGCCGCGAGAACCGTGGCCGACTACTCCATCACCCCGGAGGCGGTCGCAGAGGTGCGGCGATAGTGTTTCCGCGCAGCCTGACGCAGGTCACGCGGTCCGCCTGGTCTGGATCTGTTCGTCCGTGACGGGCGCACCCGACCCACCCATGACGACACCGCGCAGAAATAATCTGCGCAAAACCATTGCATGTGGACCACAGACGTGGAAGACTGAGGTCATAGCTCCCCACCGTCCTCCGGGACTGGTGGGGTTTTTCTCAGGAGGCAACGGTGTCTGACCTTCGGGCTGCGTTTGTCATCGACTACCAGAACGTGCACCTCACCGGAGCGGGACTGTTCGAGCCGCACCAGCCGCCGCACGAGCATCTCGTGCATCCACTGCACTACGCCAACCGGATTGTCGGTTGCCGGAACCAACGCCAACGACCCGGTTTTTCCCCACGCTGTCGTAACCAAGGTGCTGGTGTACCGCGGGCTTCATCCGCAGACACCGACCCTCGATCCTACGGGCGCAACTTGGCCCAGAGAGCCGAATGGGAGCTCGATCCAAGGGTGAGGGTGACCCACCGGCCGCTGCGATATAAGTACCACCGCGATGGAAACGGACGTAGGGTAACCGACCAGCAGGGACGCTGGTTGACCATCGGAAAACCCCAGGAGAAGGGCATGGACGTCCTCGTGGCCCTTGCCGTCATACGGGAAGCTCGGATCCTGACATCGATCTGGTAATCCTGTGCTCGCAGGACACCGACCTCGAACCCTCAATCGACGAAGCTTTGACACTTGCTTCGGCAAAAAATCGAGACCGCATCGTGGTTCGACCCGAAATCACCACAATCCAGCCATGAGATTCGCCCCGCAGGCGGCATGAGGATCTGGAACACAAGACTGGGTGCGATGGACTTCGCCGCATGTCGTGACAGCAAGGTTTACCCATAGTTCCTTCAACCCGGCTTGGCCAGCTCACAGAGGAGCAGGCCGACTCAGCAGGCTTTCATGAATGGCGGCCTCCAGGTCGGCGCGCGCCTCGACCATGGCGGGGCCGTACCAGAACAGCGACCTGCCGCGGACGTTCAGCGCCCCTACCTCACCCAGCGCCTCTGGTCCGTCGGTGGCGGTGAAGGGGTAGGGCCTCGTCGGGAAGCAGGACGACATCGGGGGCTTCTGCTGAGGGCGTCGTTGATTTTGACATGCGGATACCGCATGTCATCGACAATGTTGACCAGACCCAGGCGGCGCAGCAGGGTCGTCGGGATAGGTGCCTGCCCCCACCCAGATCCAGGGGTCCCGCCACACCGGGAGCGCCACCCGTCCCGACAGTCGCGGCGGGCTGTCCCACACCTCGCGGGCCTTCTCCAGCCAGTCGACCTCCCGCAGTCCGAATCCCTCCCGGAAGAGCCGGGTCAGACTGTCCAGGGCGTCGTCGATGCCGTCGATGCGGGTCACCCACACCGGAATTCCTGCGGCCCGCAACCGTTCGACGTCAACTCGGCGGTTCTCCTCCTGGTTAGCCACCACCAGGTCGGGGCGCAGCGCGGCAATGGCGGCGCGGTCGGGGTTCTTGGTGCCACGCACCCGCGCGACGTCCAGGCCGGCGGGATGAGTGCACCAGTTCGTGGCACCGACGAGCACGCCGGGCGCGGTGACGGCGATCGCCTCCGTCAGCGACGGCACCAGCGAAACCACCCGCTCGGGCGGGCGATCCAGCGCGACATCCACCCCGAGGTCATCCAGCACACCCCTATTGTCCCCGCTCTGCAATAAAGCTGGTTGAGCCGACCCGCGAGTGACTAGTCTCTGAATATGTACCGGCTGTCCCCGTCGTGGCGGATCGTGGAGCGCGACGACGGTTTCGAGATCTACGGCGGCGACGACGCCCGCTTCCAGCTCGATCCAAGCCCTCTCGTTTCCCGGTTGGCGGCCGGGGATGCGGTGACCCGCGACGGCCTCGACCCGACCGGGGCGATCGAGTTCGAGCAGCTGCTGTCGGCGGGGATGATCCGCCCCTGAGATCCCGGAGGAGCGACGCCGGTCGGTGGCGGTCGTCGGCGATCCTCTTCCCGTTGACGTGGTGCTGCCCGGCGAGCCGCGATCTGCGGAAACCGCCGACCTGCTGGTGCTGGTGCGTCACACAGCCACCGCACCGGACATCGCCCAGCAGGCCGCCGAGCTGGAACGGCCACACCTGTTTGTCGACATGTCCTTTCATCACACGGTGTCCATCGGTCCGCTGGTGATTCCGCACGAAACCCCGTGCGTCGCCTGCCTGCAGGGCCGGCTGCGGGAGCGCTGGGGCGAACGACAGCCCGTCGCCGATCCCGAGGTGGCCAGACGGTATCCCGATATCGTCGCGGCGCTGCTCGCCTCGGAAGTGCGACGTTGCCTTGAGGGGGACACCTCGCTGGTGGGCTGGACCGTTGCCTGGGACCTCGCCGACCGTTCCGTCCTGCGCGAAAAACTGCTCACAGTTCCTCTCTGCACCTACTGCCGCGGACTCGATCTGCCCGGTAGCATCACACCATGAAGGCACTGCGAACCCAGTTCGACGGGGCCGGCGCACCAAGGACGGTGGCCACCCCCACCTGCTGCTGCAGCTGTTGTTGCTGCGCAGCGACACAGCGCCGCTGCGGGCGTCATCGGTGCAGGTGTGGTCATGGGCACACGAAAGACGGGCCGGGTCAATCAACTGGATGTGATGTTCTATGCCCTCTTGACCTTGCTGCTTCCCATGTCCGGTTTACTGATGGCTCTCTTCATGGGTACAGCCGGGTTACCGTCAGGATTACCAACCCTGTTTCTGCTCCTGGTTTTACCCGCATTGATGGTGCTCATCGGCTCTTGGTTCATACTTCATTTACTGCAGTCTCGTCATGCATTTGCGATATCAATCGCCGGAACCGCCGTTCTCCTGTTCCTGTTCTTTTTCGAACTCAGCATGGTGGCCAACCTCGGCCTGATTGACTTCACTCTCCGCCCCGGCAAGAGCGGCCTCGACGACATCACCTTCTACTGTGTAAAAGCCGCGGTGGTCGGGGCACTGGCGCTCATCCCGCTGCTGATCCGCTGGCGTCGCGGAGGGCGGAGTTTCGTGGAGAAAGTCGCCGCGGGTCTCGTCGCTCCCTCCACTTCACCGAGGGAGACCGGTGAAGGTTCCCAGCCCCATCCCCATGACCCTCGGCGCCCATCTGATGCAGCAGGCCGTCGGGCAACGCCACGGCATGGTGCTGCCACCGCAACGCGCTCTTTGTCGATGGCCGACGCCGACATCGTCCACTACGGGGTGCCGCGGAGGATCGACTCGCCCTGGGAGAGCGCCTCCGGAGGGGTCGCGAGGCGGGAACGCGACGCGCGTCTGGCGGCGATCGGAGGACCGTCGAACGCGCCGCCTCGGGGCTTGTTCAGCTGCCGATGCGACCTCGTCGCGACATCCCGCCCGACGAGCGAATCGATGCCGAAGACTTCGCGCTGTTCACCCCTGATCAGCGCGCCCGGCCCGGTTTCCCGCACGGCAGCATCTACGATCCCGGCTGCCCGTACGTCGAGGCCTTCTCCCTCGTCGACAATTCCGCGGTGTGGGTGCCGCAGCCTTTCGTGTCGCTGCAGGGCCCGCACCGCACCGGGGTGCCGAACTCCTCCGGGTTGGCGGCAGGGACCCGACCCGCACGCGGCCCCTGCTGCGCGGGGTGCAGGAGCTGATCGAGCGTGACGCCTTGATGACGACGTGGCTGCACGGTCTGACCGGGCGTGCCGTCACCCCTTCCAGCCCCTTGGTCTCGGAGGTCGCGAGGCTGAGCGGCGAGTTCACCGTCCTCGATCTCACCCCCGCCTACAGTCCGTTTCCCGTCGCGGCGGTGATGGGTGGGATACCGAAACGGGGCGTGTGGCGGTATTCACTCGGGGTGGCCTGCAAACACGACTGGGACTCCGCCGTGGACAAGGCCTATCTAGAATGGAATCAGGGGGTGTTGTTCGCGGGTGTTTACGGAGAGCTAGCCGACGTTTCCCGGATTCAGAAGGACACCGAATTACATTCCTTCGATGAGCACGCAATGTATTACACGCTGTACCCGGAATTGTGGCCAAAGTTGCCGATCCTGCGGGAAAAAGAGCGCCCCATACGCACCGTCACGACGGACGGCCCCCGAAGAACCACGACGTGCATTGGATGTGACTCGGAAGGCACTGCTGGACGCCGGTATCCGCGTGTACTACCGGGAGGTGAGCACCATCGACGCCATCCAGGCGGGACTGCGGGTGATCAAGGCGCTGTCACCGGACATGGCGCTCATCCATTCCCACGACGCCTGGCCATTCCTACACAAGGTGGATGGCATGGTGGAATCGCGCTATCCGGGCCGAGGAGCGGAATCCCAGTTCCCCAATCTGAAGCCGCATCCGCTGGGGTGACGCGATGAAAACACCATTCTTCGACGATTTCTGGCAGGCCTCCGAATTGAACCCCCACAATGTGAGGGGAATTCCACGCATGATGGATTCCCACGACCCGGAGGGCAGGCAGCTGCGCCTGGACTCATCCGCTCGCGCCCGCCCCGCTGCCCCGCACCCATGGGCGACCCCTGGACAGGCTCGCGGCGAGACGCAGGAGCGGGCGGGATTTCTCGTCGCGACCCCTCAGCGCCAAGGACCTGGCGCGGCTGCTCGGTTCCTGCCGGGCGTGGGGCGGTCCGGAGCATCGCGCCTTTCCGTCGGCGGGTGCGTCGTATGCGACGGAGGTGTTCGTGGTCGGCTGGCGGGTGGAGAACCACACGGGCCGGATGCTCTACTACGACCCCGTCGATCACGGCCTGGTCGCCCTCCCCGACCCGTCCCCACCGTGGCCCGAGGCGCAGTCGCGGATCAATGCCCCTGTCACCGGAGAACCGGCGTGCCTGGTGGTCGCGACGCTGTTCCCCGACCGCTTGACCGCGAAATACGGGGGGCGGGGAGGTCGTTTCGCCCTCCCTCGAGGCGGGTGCCGTGATGCAGCAACTCTCCCCTGACGGCGACGGACCCTCGGCGTGGCGGGAGTGGTCGTGGGAGGCCTGCTCGACGACTACTGGCTGGCCCAGCTGGGCCTCACCTGAACCGGCGCCGTCGTCGCGTTCGGCTACCTGAGTGGGTCACGGAGGTCGCGGCTGGGAGGCGACCCGCGTTCTCATCAAAAGCCGGCTGAGCCGGGCCGCGAAAAACGAGCAGCCCGGCTCAACTACATAAAGCGATCTGGTAAGATTCTATGCAAGATATTGCCAGCCAGATGGGGTGATTCATGTGACGACTGCCGTTGACCATATCTATCAGAGTTCAGATCTGGCGGGCTCTCGTCGGAAGGAAATCGTGGAAGCCGCTCAGCGCGGCACAGCGTTGCTGCGTGCCCCCCAGCGGCGACGCTTTGGCCTTCCTGCCCCACGCTGAGCTTGAGCGTTTGACGAGCATCCGGGACTATGCTCGTGGTTTCGTCATGTTGGAAAAGCGCGTTGCGTCGCCCTCGCAACGAACGCCGCGCCGCTGATTTCGGCGCCTGGGCCTTCGTCTCTCTCTCTCTGAGGAACAACTGCTGGAGTTCCGCGACGATGTGAGTGACGCCCTGATGCGAGCGTGTTCCGGGGTTGACACCGTCAGCTCTCTGTTGAACGACTGGAGAGCCACTGCCGAGTTCATGGCGGACGAGACCGCAGTGACTGCGCTCGGGGAGGACTTGGAAAACTTCACCGCGATCCAGCGTCCCAAAGACACCGAAGCGTGACCCCATGTCTCCGACCGCCAACAGCGCATACATACCCTTTACTCCCGCACGCAGACCTGGCGGGAAACCGGAGAATGAACCTCGGTTCCGGGTCGTGGTCCACAGAAAGTATCTGCCAGCTTGGACAGAACTGATCGATCGGATCGGTCTTCCAAGCGCGCAGCGCGCTTGGGATTACTTGGCGACGCAACCCGACCAGCCGCCCCGGATAGGCCAGTGCACAAAGTTACGCGGAATGGCCAAATACGCGAGGGACGGCTGGTCGGATGTCTACCACTACGAAGCCAGCTCAATGGTGCGCATCGACTACCAGTTCCACCGTAATCACCAGACATCCGAGGAACGAGCACCATGCCCAGTTGTGCGCATCCTCAGGATCAGCCTCTCAAGCCATTAGCTTCAGCAGTTGTGGCCCGGGAGGTTCAGCCAGGTGATACCTCGCCAAATGAATCACTACAAACTTCAACACCTGGCGACATCCTCCACATCAACTAACCTTAGCCTTGCCGGGTAGCATGCATGACGCAAAGGCCATCAAGGAATCCGAATTCCTCACAACCCTCAATGGTCAAAGTCATATCGGAGACAAAGGCTACATCGGATTAGGAATGATCACCCCCGTGAAGAAACCCGCCCATGGTGAACTCACCAACACTGACAGGAGAAACAACACGACCATCAACCGTATCCGCTACCTCATCGAACGCGTCATCGCGAACCTCAAAACATGGCGTGTTCTACACACCGATTACCGCCGCCCCTACAACACCTTCGAAACCACAATACAAGCCGTCACCGGACTCATCTTCGCCTACACCCCATGAATAAGCCTCATAGTATTCACATATGACGTAGTCCTCATCGCCTGCAGTGAAGCAGCGTCTGAACCTTCGATCGCAGCCTCTTGCGAAGGTGGAATTGCAGTATCGCCGTCGCTAGGATAACAATCAGGGTGAGCAGCAGGGAGCTGACCGGTGGCGACCCTCTCGTTCACCCCGACGAAGAAGAACTCGTCGCTATCCCCGGAACATCAGGCCGACACCGCCAATCAACAGCGCCAGCACAGCCAGCACGAGGGAGCATGATCACGGCGTTCGTGACCATGATGATGAAAAAAGTTCACCAAGACGGAAAAGCAGACTGAATTTTCTATTCGTCCGTTTGCCATAAACACTTCTCCCAATGAAATACAAGAGAGCCAGGACGACGATAGCCTCCACGAATGCCATGGCCGGATTTTAACATGCGTAACTTCCAGATCCCCGTTTCAGATGACGGTCTTTCCCCGGACCCGAGAAGGCATATCCCACTTATTTTTCAGCGTCGTCCTTCGCACGTCGCCGTTTCCGGGGCTTCTTCGGGGGCGGGACGGGAAGGGCGTCAGCGGTGGCCCGGACCAGGTCACAGAGAATCTCGGAGCTGTCGATGTCGATCAGCAGGTAGTCCTTTGATCCCGGGTAGGCGGGCGCGTATTCGGGGTCCAGGTCGTTGTCCGCCAGCACCGCCAGACCCTCGGGGGTGGGTTTGAGGAAGAGCTGGTCGTCGCAGATGAAACCCACCACCTTCACGCCGACGTAGAGGGGCGAACTCCCCGAACATGCGGCGCGTCGAAACCTCCTGACGTCCCGGAGTTGTTCGACGATGTGGTGGCAAAAGCCGGCGGTGGAACCCATGACGGCCAGTCTGCCACGACCACGAGGGCCCAGCGGGCGAACCCGCCAGGCCCTCGCCAAGACCAGGGCGTACCCGCAGCCCAGGCTATCGGTGGCATTCGGTCATGAGGGGCGCGGGTGCCTTCGCTAATGCGCTTGTACTCGGTGTGATGGACGTAGTGGCTGGCATCGACGATCACCGACCGCCGACAAGGACCACTGCCCACATACTCCGCAATCTCCGCATCCGTATATGCCGCCTCGCGCGTCTGCGCAGAGGTGTAGACCAATACCGGCAGCCGCTCATCAAACCGAAAAATCCCTCACCTGGGCACGCGAATCACTAGCAACTTCCGCCTGCCTCATCACATCTCGCGCTCAGCATCATCCAGTTGGTCAGCATCCGCTGCTGTTCAAGATTCTCCTTACTGTAACCATCCGCAGAGCTGGCACCGAACATAAATGAGGGATCAGCACCACTGAACGCCGTAATAATACGCATCCACCCAGCCTGCACCATAGGCCTAAAAACCCATAAATAAAACCGGGGAAACGCGGGACCAGTCTGGCTGTCGAAAAATCTCGCGTGAGGAATAGTCGGATCCAAACCGACATAACCCGCAACCTCATCAGGATACTGATCAGCAAAAGCCTGCGAAGTCAACCCACTAATGGAATGACCCATCAGCACATACGGGCCTTTCACCCCAGCAGCATGCAATGCAGTGTGAACATCCCGCGCAATATCCGACGGCAACATAGGAGAGTCCGTCACGTCGCTCCACCCGTAGCCGAAGGGCTCCACCACCGTCACCGTCGCCCACGCCGACAGCTCCCTCACCAAAAAGCTCAAAATCCAAATCCGGCGCCGAGACACCAAGACCCGGAAGCAAAACAATACTCGTATCACCTGACCAGTGGTATGAACGTGCATCTTGTGGCCGTCGACATCCACCAACCGCCCCGGAGCCGGATGATCCGCCCGCTCCCGCGCCGTGAGCACCACATCCGCAACCTTCACCCCACCCAGCACCACAGCCGCCAGCTACCAAGCCGCCGCAGCCAGCGCCTGGAACGAGGTTTCTTCCCACCTTCACTATCCATGGGGAACACCCAACCCCAAACACCAGACACCGTCAAGTAGGGGTGTCCCCGACCTGACCCCGAGAGGACCGTCCGCCCCGCCGTCCTGATTCAGGCCCGCCGCCTCGATACAGGAAAGGCGGACGTAGCATCCGTGCCTTCTCAAACGGCGACCCAGCGAGGTGGCCCAAATAACAGAAAAAGCTCTCGCAGTATGCAGACACATATCAAGCAATGACCGAGCAAAAACCAGCGTCACCATCCTGATTATCATCCTGGTCCTGAGCCTCGTGCTCCTCGACGTCCTCACGACGAGAAAAACGGCAGTATACGACCGGCACCATGAAATCCCCTCGATTCTCTGACCTATCAGCTACAGACTCAGCTGGGTCAGCTCTATGGACAGCCGCCATTCCAGGGAATGCCTCCCGGCTCCCCCTACTACACCCCCACTCCAAACGAACGCCCCAGCAAAGCAACCGCGGCAGCCACCCTGGGAATCGTCAATGGGTCCCTGGGGATACTCCGCGCCATAGCCACGTTCCTCCTGCTGGCTGTAATATTCAATAACTCCCAGAACCGCAAATCAGCAGGCAGCTCCTACAAGTCCTACGAGAACACTGCCGTCATGCTCAGTATCCACTGAGGCAATCTGCACTCTCGGCATTGTCCTGACTCTGCTGATCGTCACTGAAGTACTGCAAGTCGTGACTAATAGAGTTTATTCACAGCCACAGGAAAACCCGCGCCGACAAGGGCATTTACTGAATCGAAAGCTCCTCATAGATAACCCCAATGAAGCTTATTCATGGGAGCCTCAGGGAACAGTACGATTTTTGCCAGACCCCAACTGTGGGTAGCCATAAATGGCCCCATGGAATCCCTCGCAAAAATTCAGAGCATATCGAGCACCAAGCGAACTACTAGCTCACCATTCACCACCCTGGTTCCCGTCGATAGCATTACATTAAGAGTTTCAACACCCTTCTCGAAAGGGAGGTCATGGGTGATAAGACAGTCCACCTTACCCCCAAAATCCGGCTCCTCAAGTAATTTCGATGCGGCTTCTAGCCTGGTATTCGAAACACCACGATTTCCAGTAACGACCATCGATCGCTCAGAATCGCTAAAAGTCACACACGGCACGGAGGCCATAAGCCACCTGTATTTGCGACGCGGACACCATACAGATCAACACCAGGAAACTCTAGACTTACAGTATGAGGGGAAAGCCCTCCCACGAGATGCACGGCAGTAAGGCGCGCGCCGAAAGTTTGCGCTACTTCAGTCAAGCCTGGCGCCGTTCCGGCTCGATGCGTAGCAGACAGCATAGAAATACGGCCGTCCAAGGCAGATTCAAGATCCGCGACAGTGCGGCCGTTGACAACACGCGGCTCAAAGGCCCGTGTCCATCTAACTCCCAGTTCAGACCTATGCACCATACCTAGAGAAATCTGTTCTCCAAGTATTTGAGGCGCGACGATCGCCGCCAAATTGCCTATCAGGCCATCGCCAAGGATGAGGAGGGAATCGGGGGTCTTGAAACGGAGGCATTCCAGGGCATAGATAACCACAGCCAAGGGCTCGATAAGCGTTCCTCGAGCTGAAGGAATACAAGATGATATGCGCGACACCAACCCGCCAGAAACCACTGTTTCAGGTATGCGAACACGCTGCTGTAAAAGACCATTTATATTGCATCCCAGAAGAAAACTCGGATCAGAAGGGTGGGTGGGATTTACGGCGACGCGGTCGCCAACCTCAAATCCGGAAACTCCCTCCCTCAACTTCAACAATCTTTGCAAGCCCCTCGTGACCAACAACCAAAGCTGGGTCATCTCGTAACTTTCGAAGAATCTGCATATCTGTACCGCATATACTAACTTTCTCCGGAGCTACAATAAGTTCTCCAGCCTCGTCCTTGTTCAGATAGTCAATTACACAACGATCTCCACGTCGAACAACAGCTTTATGCTTATCCATATAATCATCCTCTTTTTCTATCTTATATTTCTGAGATATCCGGCTCTTCGTACCTGAGTGTGGGGTCATAGTCGTAGACCGTTGCTGGTGAGGAGCATTCTGAGGTGGTAGTTGTCGGGGTTACGGAAACCTCGGGTGATGCGGCGGTGGAGTTCGATTAACCCGTTGATGGCTTCGGTTCTGTCGTTGTTGGCGCGGTCGGTGGTGAAGTAGCCCAGGAACGCGTCTCGCCACCGGTTTAGCGTCCGGCCGTGGCGGGGCGATCTCGGGATCGGACACGACAGGGAACGAGACAGGGATCTTCTCCGCGACCCTGCGGCCGTCGGTGTGACTCGACTGGTGATAGACCGAGCGGAGCTGTTGGGCGCAGTGCCAGGCGACCTCGACTTCGACGTGTCGGTTGTTGATGGTGAATGCGGTCTCCAGGCGGGTCTTGTGCCGGTTGGTGAGATGCTCTTTCCCGGCACGTAGCAGGTTACGGATCCGATACAGCGGATCATCTCTGCGGCCGCGGTGGCCGTGAATGTCGTGCTGGACCCGGCGGCGGACCTCATCGACCGCGGTCGTGTCGAGTTTGATCATGGGGAAGGCGTCGAGCACCGCGATGGCGTCGTCCAACTGGTGGTTGATGGCGCATCTGTAGCCGTGGAATGGGTCCAAGGTGGCGATCTCGACGTCTTTTTCGGAACGTGTCACCGCGGTCACGCAGCCACGACGTGTAGGCCTCACCGGAGCGGCCCGGGACCAGGTCCAGGAGCCGGGCCCGGACGCGTCCGTCCTTGTCGCGGGTGAGATCGACCATGCCGGTGAACTCCTTCGGGCCGCGGCCGCCCTGGTCGACGGGCTTGGCGGAGACGTGATGCCAGATGTGTTCGTCGACGCCCAGTGAGGTGAAGGCCAGCGAAGCGCTTCTCGTCGCCGGCGGCGGCTTCAAGGATCGGCTTGACCGCTCGCCACAGGGTCCTCCAAATGCAGCCGACCTGCCGGGCCATCCCCTGAACCGAGGCGTTCTCCCGCCGCATCTGCCCGATCGCCCACGACGTCGCCCGCGCGGTGAGTAAGGCTCTGGGCCGCGCGATGTCGGGGGTCTTGCTCCATGAACGAGGTCACCGGAGGCATCGGCTCGGGACACAACCAGCGTCGTTTCCGCCACCACAGCCTCACCGGCACGGGTGAAACACCGCGCATCAATCAACTCCACCCTCTGCCGGCCATGCGCATGCGCGATGACCCCCTGCAGGCAGGGGCAGCCCATCACCTCCGGCCGGACGGATTCAACCTCAACCCGAAGCCCCGCGTCGTCGCGCTGGACACCGACCACGTGAAGCCCAGGCAGGCCCAGCAGAAGGTCGCAGCGCTCGCAGTAACCACTGGGCACACGGCAGCAGGAAGTAGAATCGGTCATCGTCGAGGATCCTGACGTTCACGTCGTGGACATCGCGACTCCGAACAATCTGGCACGCGGAGGCGGCCATCGCGGCTGCTCAGGCGGGCAAGCACATCATCTGTGAGAAACCCTTGGCGCGGACCTCCCAGGAGGCCAAGGCGATGTACGAAGCGGCCAAGGGCGCGGGAATCGTGCACATGGTGGCCTTCAACTATCGACGCACCCCGGCGGTGGCGTTGGCCAAGAAGTACATCGAGGAGGGGCCATTGGCCGAATCCTCAGTTTCCGTGGGACCTACCTCCAGGACTGGAGCGCTGACCCCGACTCGCCGCTTTCGTGGCGCTTCCAGAAGTCCATCGCAGGCTCCGGCGCCTTGGGGGACATCGCCACCCATGTGATCGACATGGCGCGGTATCTGGTGGGCGAGGTTGCCTCCGTCAACGCGATCATGCAACACCTGGATCGCGGATCGGCCGGTCCAGGCCGAAGGCGCTGATCTTCTCGGGACGAGCAAGAACAGCGGTGGACCTCGTGCTGAGGTGGATGTCGACGATGAGGTGATGACGATGCTGAAGTTCGCGGACGGCGCCGTCGAGTCTCGGTGGAGGCCACTCGCAATGCGTATGGCCGGAACAACTTCATCACGCTCGAGATCCATGGGACGGAGGGCTCCATCCACTTCAACTATGAGCGACGCGACGAACTCCAGGTGTGCTTCGCCAGCGATGGTTCGGATCGGCGTGGCTTCCGCACGGTGTACACCGGACCGGCGCACCCCTACGGCGATGCCCTGTGGCCGATCCCGGCCCTGGGAATCGGGTACGGGGAAACGAAGATCATCGAGGCGCACGACTTCATCAAGGCGATTGTGGAGGGCGGCACGGTGAGTCCGAATTTCGCTGACGGTTATCAGATCGCGCTGATCGAGGATGCCATCGCTGCCTCGGCGGCCTCGGGCAGCTGGGTCGACGTGCCGTCGATCGACGGATGACCTCTTCCCTCCTGAGGGACGGCGGCGTGGACCCGGGATGGGTTCACGCCGCCCTTGGTTCGAGGCGCATCACGGGGCTTGAGGCCGAGGGCGATCGGGGCTCCCAAGCGGATGGTGAGTGCTCAGTCGATTCCCCGGCTGGCCAGATAGGCGTCGATGACCGTGCAGAGTTCCTGCGTGTCGCGGTGCTCGTCGCCCGTGACGGTGCCGAGCAGCGGCAGGCTGCCGCGGAAGACGGCGCTGGCCTGGCGGGCGGCAAGCTCGAGGTCGTCCCTTGGCAGGTCGGGGTTGCGTTCGGCCAGGAGGGTGACGAGGCGGGCCGCGAAGGCCTGATTCACGCCGTCGACCTCCTGGCGCAGCGACGCCGGCAGATTCGGGTGTGCGTAGATGAGGGTGAAGGTGGCGTTGGCACGCTTGAACTCGGCCAGTGGGTGGAGGAGGGTCGAGATCAGATCCCGACGCGGAGTGGCCGCGCTGATCGTGGGCCACACCCCTTGGTAGACCTCGCTGAGGCGGGTGAGGTAGTCGTGGACGACGGCCCGCAGGATGTCGGTGCGGTCGGTGAAGTACTGGTACAGCGAGCCGGGGGAGATGCCCGCCTCGGCCGCGATGGCGTTCGTCGTCGCCCGGTCCACTCCGTCGCGGGCGAACACGACGACGGCGGCCTCGACGATGGCGGCCATCCGGGCCAGGCCGCGGGCTGAACGTTGGGTCGCCACAGCTCCTCCTCAGAATGCGAGCAAAAGCTCGTATGTTGGTGCGAGTCATTACTCGCATTGAGAGGATAACGCAGTGAGACGAATCATCGGAGGCATCGAGACCTTCCCCATCGGGCTCGGCTGCATGGGCATGACCATGTCCTACGGGCCCGTCGACAAGGCCGAGGCGGCAGCGACGGTGCAGGCCGCCGTCGACGCGGGCGTCACCCTGTTCGACACCGCCCAGATGTATGGCGGTGGCCGGAACGAGGCATTCATTGGCCCTCTGCTGGAACCGTTCCGCGATGACATCGTCCTCGCCACGAAGTCCGGCATCCGGACCCGCTTCGGCGGCCTGCCAGTCGGGCTCGACGGCCGCCCCGAGTCCATCCGCAAGGGACTCGACGCGTCACTGAAACGGCTGCGCACCGACCGGGTCGACCTGTACTACCTGCACCGGGTCGACCCGAAGGTGCCCCTCGAGGACAGCGTCGGTGCGCTGGCCGACGGCGTGCATGCGGGCAAGGTGCGTGCCATCGGGCTCAGCGAGGTCACGGGGAGTCAGCTCCGTCGCGCCCACGCCGTGCACCCCGTCGCAGCCGTCCAGATGGAGTGGTCGCTGTTCTCCCGCACCCTCGAGGACGACGTGCTGCCGGTTGCGCGGGAGCTCGGGGTCGGATCGTCACCCACTCACCGCTCGGCCGGGGCATGCTGACCGGGTCGCCCGCGGCGACGACCAATCTTTCCCTCCTCGACTACCGCCGCATCCTGCCGCGCTGGCGCAAGGAGAACCTCGCCGCGAACCTCCGAACCCTGGACATCATCGGGCAGGTCGCGGCCCGCCACGACGCCACCCTCGGGCAGGTCGCCCTGGCCTGGGTGCTCGCCCGAGGCGACGACGTCGTCCCGATCCCCGGTACCAAACGCCGCCGCCACCTCAAGGAGAACCTCGCGGCGCTGGAGCTCCGGCTCAGCGCGGAGGATCTCGTCGAACTCGACCGGATCCGCGCCCAGGGCGACCGGTACGGCCGACTCGGGGTGAGTGCGGGCGAGTGAAGCAGGTGGCAGGTTAGGCTAACCTAAATCCTGATCGTCAATCTGCTGTTTTTCGGTGCTCTCGAGGAGGGTTTGTCATGGATTCCAAAGGTCGAGAAGTCGACTGGGGCGCGGTGGCGATGGCTGCAACCGTCATGATCGTCGAGGGTACGACCCTGTGATCTATGGCAACACCCTCCCGATCATGCTCAAGGATGCAGGGCTGGGGCTCAGCGTGGGGGCGGCAGGTGTGGTCGGTTCAGCCGTATTCGTCGGCATGTTGCTGGGAGGCCCTCAGCGTGGGCCTTCTGGTGCGACGTCTCGGGGTCAGAAACATGCTCATGCTCGGGATCGGGTGCTTCTCGTTGGCCATGGCCGGAGCCGCACTGGCCCATCAGCCTTGGGCACTTGGCTTCCTGCGCCTCCCTGGCGGGTTGGGGACTGGGTGCCGTCATGCCCGCCTGCATGGCCATGACGCGGCAGAGTGCCACTTCGCGGTCGGGCCCGTTTGCCATTTCGGCCGTGATGGCAGGGTATCCTCGGGCGGGATCGTGGCCAGCTCGTTCACTTATCTCGGGGCAGGGACGTTGGGGTGGCGTGGCCTGTTCGGTGTGGGGACGTTGCTTGGTGTGCTCCTGCTCCCCTTCGTCTCAATGTTCGCTGAGCGGGTCACCGCCCACGGTGATGGAGCTGCGACACCGAGGCAGGGTCGACTTGTCCCTCCCCCTTTCGGTTTGTCGTTGCTGTTGGATGCCTGGCCACGTTCTGCTTCCTCCTCACCTTCTACGGCCTTGTGACTTGGCTTCCTCAACTGATGACCGAACTCCGGGTACCCCTTGAAGGTGCCCTGCAGTTGGCGCTCGTGCTGAACGCAGGTGGTGTCATCGGCTCCCTGTCCACTGGATTCGTGGCGACGCGACTCGGATCCCTGAGAACCTTGGGCTGCGCAGGACTCATCTGTGCTGCGATGCTGATCCTCATACCCAGCGGGTTGGTCTCGGGGGCAGGGCTGATGGTGCTCGTCACTGTGCTCGGCATGGTTGCCCCGACGACACAGAACCTCGTCAATGCCCTCGTAGCCGAGATTGTTCCCGCGCAGAGTCGGGCAGTGAGTCTGGGGCGCACCCTGGGGGTGGGACGTCTCGGTGCCATCACCGCGCCGTTGATCGGCTCTTGGCTGTTGGCCCACATCCCGCGAGGGAGTGGTCTGCAGGGGGGAGCCGGCTCGGTCTTCGTCACCTTTGCCGGTGTGTGTCTTCTCGGGGTGGCCATCTCCTTGTTGTTCCCATGGGGTGCGCGCCACGCCCGTGCCCAGGAGATCACGAACGAAATCGGATGATGATGTGGTCGGCTCGTCCGCTCTCTTCAAGGTGTCATTCACGACCTTCCTCTCCGCTGGTCGAGCCGGACGACGCGCGTCAGCGCGCCGTGCGTGTCGAGACCCCTGGCGCTCGGTGCTGGAACTCCAGTTGAGCGGGAATCCCCAGGGGGCTCGACACGGCTCCTCCGCAGGCCTCGGCCCCGGTGTGAGCAACAGCGAGGAGGGCGACGCCGACACCGAAAAGAGCAGCCGCCCGAGCCCCGTGAACAACGCCCTCAGCGTTGTTCCACGCTCGTTGAAACCTCCTCTTGGCGCAACTTCATGCTCGCCGTCTTGCCGATCGCGGTACGTGGTAGTTCGTTGTTGAACTGAAAGATGTCCGGCATCTTGAAGGACGCGATGCCCTTGTCCAAAAGGTGCCTTCTGAGCTCCCGGACATCGACGTCGTGCCCTCCTTCAGGACGACATGCGCCTTGATCCGCTCTCCCAGAAGTTGATCAGGGATCCCCACGACGCAGACCTCAAGAATGCTCGGGTGGGAAAAGCAACAGATTCTCCACCTCCTCGGGAGCGATCTTCTCGCCCCGATTGATCTGGTCCTGGAACGTCCTGTCACCTGCAGGTTGGGCCCAACCATCCGCACGATGTCCCCGGTCCGGTAGAACCCCTCCCGGGTGAAGGCCTTGGCATTGTGTTCGGGGAGGCCAGATAGCCGCGGATCGTGTAGGGGCCACGGGTCAACAGATGTCCTGACTCCCCGGGCGGGACGGGGAACATCGTTGTCATCGACGATCAGGATCTCGTCATCCGGACTGATTGGCCTCCCCTGGGTAGTGACAACCAATTCGTCGGAGTCGCTGAACCGCGTGTAGTTGACCAACCCCTCAGCCATGCCGAAAAACCTGTTGCAGTCGGCAGTTGAAGGAGGGGTGATTCTTCTGGCCACTTCCTCTGACAGCTTGGCCCCGCCGACCTGGATGACCTCCAAGGAGGACAGGGTCGTGCGTGTTCAACTCAGAGCCTCCAGCCAGAGCATGGCCACTGGGGGACGATTCCCGTGATCGTCACGCGATGGTCAGCGATGAGCGGGAGAAACCCGACGAGCAGACGGGTCCGGAGCCATGACGATGGTCCCACCCACGTCCATGATTCCCAGCCAGCCGGGGGAACTCACCGCGAAATTGTGGGTGGCCGGCAGGGGCACACAGATACACCGACCTCGAGGTCAGGGTCTGTCCGATTAATGGTGTAACTGGCGGTTTCTATTGGTGGGTGCTGGCTGCGGGCATGCGGTCAGCGAAGGTCGTGGCGAACGCGTTCAGGGCGGGCTTCCAGCGCATGCCCCACCGGGCCTGGCCGGTGCCCTTGGGATCCAATGATCTCACGGTCAGATACAGGGGTCTTCAACGCGGCTTGCTCGTTCGGGAAGCGCCCGCGGGCGCGGACCGCTCTGCGGAACCTGGCGTTGAGTGACTCGATCGCATTCGTGGAACACAAGACCTTGCGGATCTCGACGTCGTAGTCCAAGAAGGGCACGAACTCGGTCCAGGCACCCAGCCAGAGCCGGATCATCGCCGGATAGGCCTTGCCCCACCTCTCGGTGAACTGTTCCGAACGCCCGCTCAGCAGCCTCCGGGGCGGGGGCTTCGTAGACGGGCTTTAAGTCGGCCGCGATCTGGGGACCAGTGCTTCTTCGAGGCGTAGCGGAAACTGTTGCGCAGCAGGTGGATCAAACAGGTCTGGATCTTCGCGGCCGGGGAACACCGACCCGATGGAGTCGGGTAGTCCCTTGAGCCCGTCGCAGACCATGAAGAACACATCCTTGACACCGCGGTTCTTCAACTCGGTCAGGCACGCGAACCAGAACTTCGCCGACTCCCCGTCCCCCTGGCCGGGCCAGATCCCCACAATGTCCTTGTGACCCTCAAGGTCGACCCCGATCGCGGCGTAGAACGGCTGGTTACGGACCCTGCCCATCCCTGACTTTGATCACGATCGCATCGATAAAGATCGCCGCGTAGATGGACTCCAAAAGGCCGACTCATCCACGTGGCCATCTCGTCAACAACCCGGTCAGTGATCCGGCTGATCGTGTCCTTTGACACACTCGCGCCGTAAACCTCGGCGAAGTGGGCGACGATCTCCCCGGTCGTCAGCCCTTTCGCGAACAGGCTCAGCACCATGGCATCCATGTCCGACAACCGACGTTGCCGCTTCTTGACCAGCTGCGGCTCAAACGTTGCGTTACGGTCCCGGGGCACCTGGATCTTGATCGCACCGACGTTGTCAGTAACAACCATCTTCGACCTCGTGCCATTACGGGAATTACCGCTGCCGCGGCCGACCGGGTCGTGCTTGTCGTAGCCAAGATACTCATCCAACTCTTCGTCGAGAGCGGCCTCAACGATCTGAACGGTCAACGCCTTCAACAAACCACCGGGACCGGTCAGAGCAACACCAGCATCCTTGGCCTGACGCACCATCCACGCGATCGCCCTCACGCTCAAGCCACCTCCAGCTCAGCCGACTCCTCCGCCGACGGCGGTGATGATGATGGGTTCACATGCCCCAGTCTGGCCGACCCCACGGCCAGCTCACTACTCGTTGTTGTCTCGGTCATCATGACTCCTCCTGCCCTCACGGGCGATGGAGCCACTTACACCATTTCCCTGACAGACCCTCTCGAGAGTGATTACGGTCTACACTCCCTTTGATCGCCGAAGTCCTCCAAGCCTGGGTGCCCAGCATGGAAGATCCTTGACCCGAACCACCAATACAAGCCGTCACCGGACTCATCTTCGCCCACACCCCACGAATAAACCTCATTGGGTTGGGGATTTTCCGCCACCCATGTCCTCAATGGCGTCCGCAAGCAGCGCACAAGACTCTTCAATTCGGTTTTTCATAGATTCAATCGATTTTCCGGCAGGGACCCTGAGATTTTTCTCACCCATGCGATAGGAGATCGCAGCCACTTGAAAACGCCCTCCCGTTTCTGCACGCATGTAATCCTGAAGCACCAGAGCACATCGCGCCTGTTCGGGAGAAACGCACCCCAAGTCTCTCTCCTTCCATTCCTTCAATTCAGTCCACCAGCTTGCATCCCAAAAGTCCTTCTTTCCTCAGTGCATTCCCGGCATTGCTGCGACAAAAAGATACCGCCACATGCCAGATCACGAAACCCAGAGGCAGGATACCCAAAAATAATGTTTTATGATCACTGAAAAAGATGATCAAAAAAAGACATGGCTCCACTGAAAGGAATTGCTACCAACCCAAATCCATTATCAAAAACAAGATTCCCCAAAAAGAACCTCTTACACCCTCAACAAAAACACTTAAGACACCTGTCAACACGGTAGCGCTTACCTGTGGAAACTGCCACAATCTCAGAAAGTACCGCAAAGACAATCGGAACCATAGCCAGTCGCCAGAATAGCATTTCTTCAAGCTGATTCTCACGATATCCCGTCGCAATCCATAAGAATGCTTTAAAAAAACAACCACAGCCAGCGACACCCGCACTACCGGAAGCCATCTAATAATCCATAAACAGCGAGGATGTTTCCCCGCCAGCGGAACTACGTGCTTGCCGACGCCGCAATCGAGCTTCAGACTCCTTGTGAGCTCGGCCTCCAGCAGCACTAGACGCCACTTTCTGCGCTCCATTCCCTCAAGGCCAAGACGGAGCACATGAACTTTGGGAATCAGTACCTTTATTAATCCATCCACATCCCAGGATGCCCATCCCCAGGGCGCCAAAAAAATTATCAGATCAGGGGCTTCTTCACGCGCCGATTCTTTCGGCAAGACGACCGCCACAAATATTTTTGCAGAAGTCAGCATCAGCGTTCTCCACAAATAAACAGCAACGAAAAATGCGCACCACTCGACCGCCTCGTCAGCCAGATCGACCCTGGACACCCCCGAGGCGTGTCCGCGCACAGAATTATTATTTTCTCCACTCGGACTGTTCCCGCCGGCGACAAAAACCCCTATGGCGGCGGCGGCAAGAAAAAGTCAACACCAAAAAGCGTGTCACTGAAATTAGCCCAAGGTGTTTCACGAACCCCACACAGTACTTGCATCCAAAATAACTTGTTTAGATTACCATCTAGGCGACACTCTCCACCGGTCAACCCAAACCCTCTAAGATAAATCTCAAGGAGAGCTACAGAAACCCCTAGCGCAAATGCGCTATAGCCACTGACCCTTCCCCCAGATCTTCGATACTGCAAATACCTGTTTATAGCACCCATCGCAGCGCTCACCCCCGTCAAACGAACAGTCATGTCTCACATGAAACATGGAAGACTACCCTCGTCCCAGCGTGCCCCCTGCCGATTGACAGGGCGCGCGACTTCAGCAGTTGTGGCCCGGGAGGTTCAGCCAGGTGATGCCCCGCTTCTTCTTCCCCGTGTCGCCCACCCGTTTGACGGTTTTCAGCTGCGGGTAGCGGGCCCGGATGGTGGTTTCGATGCGCTGGTGGAGGGTCTGCCGGCGGCGGGGCAGTCCTGACATGCCCCACCGAAGTCGACCTCCACCGTCTCGGCGTCGTTGTCGACCACCTGAATCTGTCCGCCGTGGCTGGCGATGTAGGCCGCCAGCTGGTGTTCCACGACGTCACGGGAGATGTAGCCAGCAGGTCGGCAGAGCCGGGCTCAACGTCCCACCCATCCTCCTCGGCAAGGGAGGCGACGATGGCGTCGCGGACCTTGGATCCGACACTGCTCCACGCCTGATCGGAGGCCAACCACGTCCACACGCCGTCGGCCTCCACCATGGCCTGGGAGAGCACCCCGTATTCCAGCATCGACCCGAAAGCTGCCGGGCGCGCCACGCACCTCCCTCGACGGGCACGCCGCCGGTGGGAACCACCCACCGGACGGCCTGCGAGTCGCCGGGAACGGCCTCAGGATGAATTGGCAATTTCTTGGTCATGCCGCGATCGCCCCCACGATAAGTTTCGCCACGAAAGCCATCACCCACGCGAGTCCACCCATGTAGACGAACGCAATGATCGACCATCGCCACGTGCCCGTTTCGCGTCTCATCACGCCCAGGGTGGAGGCGCATTGCAACGCGTAGACGAAGAACACCAACAATGCCGCGATGGTGCTCGGCGTGAACACCGGTTCACCGGCATGTGGGCCGTCCGAATGCGTCATGCCCTCCAGTGACTCGCCCGGATCCTCCGGGTCCTCCGCAGATGCGACCTGCCCCAGCGTCGAGACGACGGTCTCGCGGGCCGCCAGGGAGCTGAGAACGCCGATGTTGATGCGCCAGTCGAAACCAAGCGGATCAAAGACCGGCGAGACCGCCCGACCAATGGTCGCCGCATACGAATTGTCGAGGGTGTAGGCCGTCACAGCAGCCTCATCACCGACATCCACCCCGGCAGCAGTCATGGCATCCTCGCTGTGGGCGGGGAAGTTCAACAACCCCCACAACACGATCGTGACCACCATGATGATCCCGGAGACCTTCCGCAGAAACGCCTTGCACGCATCCCACACGGCGATGATGACGGAGCGGGCACTGGGCAGCCGGTAGGACGGCATCTCCATGTAGAACGGCAGCTGCGTGGCGCCGCGCCCGACGATGCGTTTGAACACCCACGCGGCGATCATCGCAGAGATCGCGCCGAGCAGGTACAGGCCGAACATGATGGTGCCCTGCGCCTGGAACGGACCCCAGAACAGATCGCCGGGAACCATGATTCCGATCAGCAGGGGTGTAGACGGGCAGACGCGCAGAACAGGTCATCAACGGCGCACCCATCATGGTGGCAATCCGATCCTTGGCCGACGGCAGGGGTCCGGTGGCCATGATCCCCGGAATCGCACACGCCACCGAACTCAACAAAGCAACAAAAAGCACGCCCCTCCAGACCCGCCATCCCCATCACACGATCCATCAGGAACGCAGCCCGGGAGAGATACCTGCTGCCCTCCATGATGGCGATCATGAAGAACAGCAGGGCGATCTGCGGGATGAACGCCACCACCGCGCCAACACCGGCGAAGATACCGTCACCAATCAACGACCCCAACCAATCGATCGGAATCATGTCCCTTAGCAACCCCACCCAACCACACAAAGAAATTCTCAAAGGCATCATTGATGGGAGCCGCAACAGTGAAAATGATCTGGAAAAACGCGTACATCGTCGCGAAGAACACCAACGTCCCCCACAACGGATGCAACAGCACCTTGTCTATTCGATGGGTGCGTTCGTCGACGTCCGGTGCGCGGTAGTTGGCGCTCTCCAGCACCGAATCGGCCCAGGCCGCAACCTCCTCGTGACTGGTGGGCGGGGGCACGACCGGCGAGGACCACGAGTCGACCTCGGCAAAGGCCTTGGACAACACCTCGACGCCACGCTTGTCACCGGAGACCACGGGGATCACCCGCACCCCGACGGCCCGCGAGCAGGGCGTCGACGTCGACGGAGCCGCCACGCCGCGCCAGCTCGTCGGTGAAAGTCAGCACCGCGATGGTGGGGCGTTCGCGCTGCTGCACCTGGGCCAGCATCCCGAGGCCGCGGCGCAGCTGCGTGGAATCCATGGAGCACGACGTGCCCGGAGATCGGCGAGTGCACCGACTCGCCCGCGTCCAGAACCTCCGTGACCACTTCCTCGTCGGGGCTGATCGGGTCGAGGGAATACGTGCCGGGCAGGTCCTCGATGACCACCTCGACGTCACCGAGCTTGTGGACGCCCTCGTAGCGGGGAGACCGTGACGCCCGGGTAGTTGCCGGTCTTGGCACGCAACCCAGTCAAGGCGTTGAACAGCGTCGTCTTGCCGCAGTTCGGGCTGCCCACCAGCACGAAACGACGCAGATCCGTCGCGACCGGGGTGGATTGCTCGTCGTGACAGGTCATGTCGTCACCAACACTTTCATCGCCTCGGCGTGACGCAGCACGATCTCGGTGCCTCCGACGTTGAACATGAGGGGATCACGCAGCGGGGCTCGACGCTCCAGCCGGCACGTCAGTCCGGGGGCGAACCCGAGGTCGAAAAGTCGACGACTTATCGCATCGTCACCGTCGAAACCAACGATGCGCGCGCTCGCCCCGATCTTCAGGTCGGCGAGTGTCCTTGCGGTAGAAGGGGTCTCGTTCATAGTCGCGAACTTAGCAACGCCTTTACCTGACACGTGGAGTTTGACCCGGAATTCGTAAACTTTCGTCAACATTTCCCGATTTGTCGGGATTGAGTCTCACTTCACTCGTCCGTCCACAGAGCCCGACGCGGGGTGTTGGACAGGGTGAAATGGTTGCTTTGCGGACCCCCAACCGCGCTGTGTCCTGCAGCAACGGGTAGCGGACGCGAATCGCCGTCTCAATGCGCTGCTGAAGCTCCGCGCTGGCGGCAGGGTCGCGGGAATCGAGCCGACCGAGGTCGAGCAGCAACCACTGGGCGTCGTTTTCCACCACCTCGACGGTGGTGTCGGCGGCGTGAACTCGTCGGCGAGATCGCCCGAGATCACGTCGTTCGCGACCAGGCGCAGCAGGTCCGCGGAGTCGCCGTTGATGTGCCAGCCGTCGCGATCGAGGGATTCGAGGATTGCTGCACGCACCTTGTGACCACGATCGGCCCAGCTGTTCCCGGGGGCCAGCCACACCCAGATCCCTTCGGTTTCCAGCAGGGCCAGCGAGATCACCCTGTCCCGCATCAACGCGCCGAAGGGATCCGGCGCGACCACCACCTCGCCGACGACTCCTCGGGTGCCTGTGCGAACCACCCAGCGAACCGCGAGCGGATCATTCGGAACCGCTTGGGGTGGATCGGCTCGCATGGCATGGGTCATGTGATGAGCCCAGCGATACCTGACCCGAGAAAGGCCATCACCCACGCGACCACTCCCATGTAGACGAACGCGATGATGGGCCATCGCCACGTGCCCGTTTCGCGTCTCAACACACCCAGAGTGGAGGCGCACTGCAACGCGTAGACAAAGAACAACAGCAGCGCCGTGACAGTGGGGCCGTGAACACCGGTTCCCCGGCGTGCGGACCATCGGTGTAGGTCATCTGCTGCAGCGACTCGCCCGGATCCTCCGGGTCCTCAGCGGACGCCACCTGACCCAGCGTCGCCACGACGACCTCTCGCGCGGCCAGGGAGCTGAGAACGCCGATGTTGATGCGCCAGTCGAAACCAAGCGGATCAAAGACCGGCGAGACCGCCCGACCAATGGTCGCCGCGTAGGAGTTGTCGAGGTGTAGGCCGTCACGGCAGCCTCATCACCGACATCCACCCCGCAGCGGTCATGGCGTCCTCGCTGTGGGCGGGGAAGTTCAGCAACCCCACAACACGATCGTGGTGACCATGATGATCCCGGAGACCTTGCGCAGGAACGATTTGCACGCATCCCACACGGCCACGGCGACAGAACGCGCACTGGGGAATCTGATAGGCGGGCATCTCCATGTAGAACGGCATCATGGTTCCGCTGCGTCCCGCGATGCGTTTGAACACCCACGCGGCGATCATCGCAGAAACCGACCCGAGCAGGTACAGACCGAACATGATGGTGCCCTGCGCCTGAACGGTCCCCCAGAACAGATCGCCGGGCACAACCATCGCGATCAGCAGGGTGTAGACGGGCAGACGCGCGGAACAGGTCATCAACGGCGCACCCATCATGGTGGCAATCCGATCCTTGGCCGACGGCAGGGTCCGGGTGGCCATGATCCCCGGAATCGCACACGCCACCGAACTCAACAAAGCAACAAAAGCACGCCCCTCCAGACCCGCCATCCCCATCACACGATCCATCAGGAACGCAGCCCGGAGAGATACCCGCTGCCCTCCATGATGGCGATCATGAAGAACAGCAGGGCGATCTGCGGGATGAACGCCACCACCGCGCCAACACCGGCGAAGATACCGTCACCAATCAACGACCCCAACCAATCGATCGGAATCATGTCCTAGCAACCCCACCCAACCACACAAAGAAACCCTCAAAGGCATCATTGATAGGAGCCGCAACAGTGAAAATGATCTGAAGAACGCGAACATCGTCGCGAAGAACACCAACGTCCCCCACAACGGATGCAACAACACCCGGTCAATGCCGCGGCTGCGGCGGTCGGTGTCGGCCTCCCGGCAGTGCGCCGCCTCCAGGACGGATGCCGACCAGCTGAAGACGTCGCTCTGGCCGATGGGCGGGGGCACGATCGGAGCGGGCCACGATTCGACCGAGCTCAGCGCCTCGGAGAGTTCCCTCCACCCCCGCCCGGTCACCCGCGACGATCGGGGATCACCCGCACCCCGAGGGCCCGGGAGAGCGCTTTTGATGTCGATGGACCCGCCTCGCCGGGCCAGTTCATCGGTGAAGGTCAACACGACCAGCGTCGGTCGTGCGACCTGCTGCACGTGGGAGAGCAGAGTGAGGGAACGCCGCAGCGACGTGGCATCGAGTAGCACGATCTGCCCAGTGATCGGGGAGCCGACGGAGACCCCGTCGCCGAGCACCTGGGAAACCACTTCCTCGTCAGGGGCTGATGGCCTCGAGGGAGTAGGTGCCGGGCAGGTCCTCAATGATCACATCGGCGTCCCCGACGCGGTGCCGCCCCTCGTAGCGAGCGACGGTGACGCCCGGGTAGTTGCCGGTCTTGGCACGCAACCCGGTCAGGGCGTTGAACAGCGTCGTCTTGCCGCAGTTCGGGCTGCCCACCAGCACGAAAACGCAGGATGCGATGGGCCTTGGAAGCGGATGCGAGCCCAGAGCCGTGTCCGTGGTGGCTCATGCCATCACCCTCCGAAGATCGCTGCTAAGAATCGTCATCATTGGCGAGGTTGTGTTCACTCTCTTGAACCTAGCGTTGCGACACTCTGTCGTCAGGATTTCAGTCATTCAAACCGCAATCTCTTCTGTCAGCTTTTTGATTGATGGATTCCGCGTTTTTTTACGACTCAGGCCCATCACATGGGCCTCATCGTTCCCCGGAGAATCCACACGTCCTAGACTCAGGACATGATCGTGACTCTTCCGGACCGTCAGCTCCTCGAAGCCCCTCACCCACACACCCCTGCGGACCAGCTCGGCGTCGAGCTGCGCATCTGGGACTGGAACTCCCCCGTCCGCGACGTGCTCGGCGACGAGGCCGACGACGTGGTGGCCACCGTCCTGCCGTACTTCCGTCCCGCCCCGGCGTGGAGGTCGCTGGCGGACCTGCCGAAGCTGCGTCTCGCTGCAGGCGCAGTCGGCGGGCTACGACAACCTCCTCCACATCACCCCCGACGGCGTCGCCCTCGCCAACGCGCGGGGAGTGCACGAGGCCTCCACCGGAGTTGGCCGTCGGTTTGATGCTCGCGGCGCAGCGGGAACTGCCCCGCTGGGCGCGTGAACGTCGCTGGCAGGCAGCCTCCACCCGCGCGCTCGCGGACTCGCGGGTACTCGTGGTCGGGACGGGAGCCATCGGCGAGGCCATCCGGTCGCGGCTGGCTCCCTTCGAGACCGAGATCACGCGGGTCGCCACCACCGCCCGCGACGACGAGCACGGCCACATCCATGGCATCGACGAGCTGTCCGAGCTGCTGCCGAACACCGACATCCTGGTGCTGATCGTGCCGCTCACCGACTCCACCCGCGGCCTGATCGGTGCGAAGGAGCTGGCCCTGCTGCCCGACGGCGCCCTGGTGGTGAACGTGGCGCGCGGCCCCGTCGTCGACACCGATGCCATCACCGCTGAGGTGGTCGCGGGCCGGCTGCGGATGGCCTCCGACGTGTTCGACCCGGAGCCCTTCCCCGACGACCATCCGCTGTGGCAGGCCGACGGGGCTTCATCAGCCCCCCACATCGGCGGCAACACCACCGCGATGCTGCCCCGGATCGTCGCCTTGCTGGCGGACCAGCTGCCGCGCTTGGCCGACGGCCGGGAACTCAAGTTCGTCGTGAAATCATGAGCGATCCCCTCGTCGAGGCCTCATCCGCCTTTCGGACTGCGAATCACCCATGACGACATGACGCTGCGGGTGTTCCGCGACGCCGACATGCCCGAATACCTCGACCTGCTGAGCGCCCCGATCTTCGCCGAGGAGAACGTGGACTGGTTCTTCCCGTGGTGTGAGGCGCCGGTTCCCGAACGAGCGCCGCAACGCCATCCAGGCACACTGGGGATGGCGTTCCGGATTCCGCCCGGAGTCCTGGACGTTGGCGTTCGGGGTCTACGTCGGTGGTGTGCTGGTCGGCTGCCAGGACCTCTTCTCCGAGGACTTCCCGAGGCGGCGGGTGGTGCACTCGGGTTCCTGGCTGGCGCTGGAACACCAGGGCAGGGGCTGGGGTGCGCGGATGCGCAAACTGCTGCTGCACTTCGCTTTCGACCACCTGGGGGCGCAGCGGGCCGAGTCGGAGGCGGTGGCCGGCAACGAATCGTCGCTCGGGGTCTCCCGCAGCGCTGGCTACGAATCAAACGGCGCCGGGGTCGAGATCTTCGGAAAACGGGTGGTGGAGATGCAGCGCGTCGCGCTCACCCCGACCGGTTCCATCGTCTCGACGGCGAGGTCGTGGTGGAGGGATTCACTGACGAACTGCGCGCCATGATGGGCGCGCAGCCGGATCCGACCTCGCAGGGCGCCGGCTTCCGGTCTCCCACGTGACGACCCGCCAGGCACGCTTATGGATGGTCAGCGAATAAACCTCCACGACTGCTTTGTTTCAGGTCGTGGACGGACCTCGAGAGCACTTTCTTAGGGAGCGGAGTCGCGGGTGATGTCAAGATCAACCCCACCAACATCGCGCCCGATTTCACGCAGCAGGGTTCCAAGCCGCACCTGACCCGGTTCGGTCACGGAATCGTTCAGGATGGCTCGGATCTCCGCCTCGGTGCTGCGACCGTTGCGGGCGGCCCGCACCTTCAAGGCGCGATGAGTCGCGTCAGGCAGATTCCCTGATGGTGACGACAGCCATATCCCTCCTGATAGCCATTCGCCGCAATGGTACGCGTGAGGCCTAAAGCTGGTTGAGCCGGCCTGCGCACGAATCGCGGGCGGGATGCGGATTTCGGTGGTTTTTGCAGGGAGAGCAGGTTCAACACACCCATTTCTTGCACAAGTGTTCAGTTTCTTATACGCTTGTATCATGACTGATGATCTGACAGCCCGGGCACGACTCGCGACGCCGCCATCGCACTCATCGCGACGGGTGAGAAACCCACGGCGCGCTCCGTCGCGGCTAGGGGCGAACGTGTCCATCGGGTTGATCCGACACCACTTCGGCACCATGGACGGCCTGCTGCTGACCTGCGACGAGCACGTCGCCACGCTGATCCGCAACGCCAAGAACGACGCCATCCGCGGGCCGATTCCCCAACGTGCTGGAGGTCCTGCGGGAAACCGGGCAGGACAACGTCCTCGGCTACCTGGCCCACCGCCTCACCGATTCCAGCATCGCCATCGATTCCCTCGTCGACCAGCTCGCTGACGATGCCGCCGGCTACATCCGTCGCGCCATCGATGCGGACCTGCTGACCCCCGTCCCTCAACGTTGCCGCCGCGGCGCGGATGTTGACCATCTATTCGCTGGGGTCGCTGGTGCTGGGCCGGCACCTGAAGCGCCTCCTCGACGTCGACATTGCCGCCGAGGACATCGCGGCTGAACCGGGAATCAGGGATTACGTGAGGTGCAGCTCACGTTGTTCATGAGCCTGTTCACCCCGCACCTGTTGGAGCAGATGCAACCCCAGCTGGAGGAGTCACGAGAAAGAAAGGAGAAAGAGCAATGAACGCCATCGAGGTGAAGGAACTCCGGAAGAAGTACGGCTCCTTCGAAGCATTGAAGGGCATTGACCTGAAGGTCCGCACCGGGGAGATCTTTGGTTTCCTCGGGCCCAACGGCGCGGGCAAATCCACCACCATCCGCATCCTCCTCGACGAGATCCGCGCCACTGGTGGCACCGCCCGGTCTGCTTGGCCTCGATTCCCGCTGCGACGCCGTCGAGATCCATCGCAGGCTCGGCTACCTGCCTAGCGACCTGTCCCCGTACCCGCGATGACCGGTGCGCAGACGTTGCGGTTTTTCGCCCGGCTGCGTGGCGGCGTCGACCAGGACTACATCGACGAGTTGCGGCAGCGATTCGACGCGAACCTTGACAAGCGCGTCGGGGAGTTGTCCTCGGGGAACCGGCAGAAGGTGGGGCTGATCGCCGCGTTGATGCACAAACCCGAGCTGATCATCATGGACGAGCCCAACGCCGGTCTCGATCCGCTCGTGCAGCACGAGTTTCATCAGGTGCTGCGGGAGATCGTCGCGGAGGGTCGCACTGTGTTCTTGTCCTCCCACACCCTCTCCGAGGTGCAGCAGGTGGCCGATCGGGTCGGCATCATCCGCGCGGGCCGCCTGGTGGCGGTGGAGAACGTCGCGGATTTGCGTTCGGTGCGGCGCGTCGATCTGTTTCTGGACCGCGACGCCGATCCGGGCGATTTTATCGACATTTCCGGGGCCCGCGACGTCACCGTGGACGGGCCGCGGGTGCGTATGGCCTTCGACGGGGAGCTCGGAACCCTGCTCGATGCGCTCGGTGACCGTCGTGTCGTCGACCTGACCGCCCACGACGCCGACCTGGAGGAAATCTTCCTCGCGTTCTACCAGGAGCAGTCGCGACCACCCTCGCAGTGTTGGGACGCGGCCTGCCGCCGCGTTGGAAGGCCGTTTGCGTCATCGTCGCGTGCATCCTCGCTTTCCTGCTGATGGGGGTCGCGATGGTGCAGTCGATGGACACCAATGTCTCACGCTTTCCTGCCGCCTGCGCTGCTGGCGATGGCTGGGATCCCCGCCGGCGCTTCGGCTTCGGTGATGTCTTACACGCAGATGCTTGGTTTCCTGGGTGCGATCGCGGTGGCGGGGTTCGCCGTCGCGATGGGGGGCGCAGCTGGTCGCGGGTGAGGAGAAGGACGGCACGTTGTCGCTGCTGCTCAGCTATCCCGTCTCCCGGCTCGGTGTGGGTGTGGCGAAGGCCGCGGCGCTGGTGCTGGCGGTCGGAGTGACGTCACTGGGTTTGTGGGGTGCGGCAGCGCTGGCGGGCCTGCCCTTCGACCTCACGTTGGGGACGCCCATCTCGGGGAGCTCTGCCTGGCGCTGGGCGCCAATGCCCTGGTGTACAGGGGGCATCGCGTTCGCTGGTCGGGAGTGCGACCGGAAGTCGCGGCCTGGCCACAGGGGTCGGTGCGGCGGTTCTCGGGCTGCGGGTGGTTGTTCGCCGGGCTGCTGCCGCAATGGTCGGAGGGCCGGGACTTGGCGCAGCTCATCCCGTGGTACTGGTATAGCCAACCGGCGGTGTTGTTGAACGGCATTGATGGCGGCTACCTGGCGCTGATGCTCGGCGTCGCGACGGTGCTGCTGGCCGTCGGGGTCGTCGGTCTGCTGGTCCGGCGACCTGCGTCGAACAGCGATGAGGACACGTCCGGCCTGGCACGCCACAACCCGATGGGCCGGTTCGGCGGCTGGTCGTGGACCCTCCCGCTACCGGCTGCTGGTCTCGCGTCACACCGGTCTACTCCTGGTGCTGGGTGTGGTGATGTTCGCGGTGATGGGTCTGCTGATGGGTCCGTTGTACGAGCAGATGGCCCCGCAGCTGGAGATGGCGACGCAGTCGATGCCGCCCGCACTCATGCAGATCTGGGGCGCCACCAGCATGGCCACCCCTCCGGGTTCTACTGGGGGCGAGACGATGAGCCTGATGGCCCCCGCCGCCGTGATCCCGGCCGGCGCTGCGGTGGCGTCACGGCTGGGGTCGGACGAGCGTTCGGGCCGGCTCGGCGTGCTGCTGTCCACCCCACCACCCGCACCCGGATGCTGGCCACGGCGGCGGCGGCGCAGGCGACGCTCATCGCTCTGGTCGCGGGGCTGACGGGCCTCGGGATCTGGGGGTGGGGCCCGGCTGGGCTCGCTGGGTCTGGCGACGGAGAACGTCGCAGGCGCCACCGCGCACCTGCTGGCACTGGGCCTGTTCATCGGAGCGGCGGCGCTGCTGGCGGTGGCTGCTCTGGGCACCTCGGCGGCAGCGACCTGGACCGCGACCGGGGTGGGTCTGGTCGGCTACGTCATCAACACCACCCCTGCCCATGAATCCTGACCTCGCGGATTGGGCCCGCATTTCCCCGTTCTACTGGTACGGGGCCACCAATCCCTTGGAGAACGGCGCCGACTGGGGGCACGTCGCGATCCTGCTGGTGGGGTCGGCGGTGCTGCTGGCAGCATCCTTCCCGCTGTTCACCAGACGCGACCTGCGGGTGTGATCCACGCTTCGACCCTCCCTGCCTGGACCACATAGTCGAGAGGCGAGGGAGGGTCGAGGATTCGCTGCATGGAGCACGGTTTCTGGTCTGGATCGACTGCCGATGTCGGGGCTCACGTGTGTGTCGTCAGAAGTCATGGGCCGGGGCTCGAATTCATCGGTCCCAACACGACACGTCCCTCAGGAATCTCGTCACGATGGCATGGAAAACTCAGCGCCATCCTGATGGTGTACTCAAAAGCATCTCGCGCCACACATGAACCCCCACGCATAGATCACGTCAAAAACGAAACAACCTTTTCCGCAGGACCCGCCACCGATTCCAATTAAAACCCACACACTTTCACTTCCTGCGAAGCTCGAGCCTTCTAGGCGAAACGCCACCATCCCTGAGGCGTGACGAACCTCAAGAGGAGAGCGTCACCCCCTCCGGAGAACTGAGCAAACGATCCGTTTAAAAGCCTCCACGCCGCAGCTGGATCCTCTCCAGCCTCCAGCAGAAACGGCTCCCCCCAGGCCTTCTGTCCGGCAGCAACACAGGATACAAAATGATCATTCAACTCAGCAGCACCCTCGAAGTCTTCGGTCTCGTTTCTCGCCATAACAAGAAAGAGGTCGCATATCTCCTCGGACCTGATGACACCAAGTGTCACGTCCTCCACATCACTGTCGTCGCATACGCTGAACTCATCCGGCAGTGGAGTGGGTTTCCAACCCTAGTTGTTCAGCGTAGGGAGCAAAGTCGTTGAGTTCTGATGTGACACGGGAACTGCGCGAGCGCGTTGGCCCACGTGATGAAATCCTGCGGAGTGGGGTCTGGACACTATGTTTCTTTCTTGATGAATTCGGCGACGAGTTATCCCTCCCTGGGCTCGAGAATGACCCTATCACCCAGATCGCATACCATCAGCTCTCGCACCCTTTGTGAAACTCGAGTCTTCTAGAGGAACTGCCGCCGCCCCTCCGGAGTGAAAAAGTTAAACAAGACACTCCAGCGCCCGCTTGTCACCTGAGTGAACATGTCCCCAGGGAACCTCCACGTCACACCAGGACCACCCCAGCCTCCAGCAGGAACGGCTCCCCAGGCCTCCTCCCAGCAGCCACACAAGACACAAAATGATCATTCAACTCAGCAGCACCCTCAGCATCCTCGGTCTCATCCGACGCCATGGGCAAAAACAGATTGCGCACATTCCCCTCCCTGTCACTACTGATATTCGTCACTGCATAATCATTGTCAGGGAGCACGCTGAACCACGTCGGTCGCGGGGTAGGCGTCCAGCCCAGCCTCTCAGCATAGGGAGGGAAGTCGTCGACTTGGATGGGCCACGGAAACTGCACGAGCATGTTGGCCCAGGTGATGAAAATTTTTGCGGGGCGAATATGATCATGACGTTTCTTTCTTGATGAACTCAACGACGCGTTATTCGTCTTTAAGCATTGAGAATTCCCAAGCCATCCAACCTCATACCCCTCACGAGACTCGAGTCTTCTAGAGAAAATACCACTGCCCCTGTGGCGTGAAGAACCGAAACATAACAGTCCTGCGCTCTCTTGCCACCTGTGTGAACATGTCTCCGGGGAACCTCCACGTCACACCAGGACCATCCCCAGCCTCCAGCAGAAACGGCTCCCCACTCCTTCCTCCCAGCAGCAACACAAGACACAAAATGATCATTCAATTCAACAGCACCCTCATCATTCTTCAGGTCATTCACCGCCATGTACAAAAAGTTTATACACATCCCCTGTTTCACTGCTACTGAGAGTCGTGAACTCATAATCATTGTCAGGGAATACAGTGAATTCATTTGACAGCGAGGTGGACTTCCAGCCTAATTGTTCAGCATAGGCGGAGAAGTCAGTGAGTTGAATGGGCCACGGAAACTGCACGAGCATGTTGGCCCAGGTGATGAAATCTTGTGGAGAGAATATGATCATGATATTGCCTTCTTGGTAAAATGCGGTGACGAGTTATCCGTCTTAAGCTTGAAAATAACCAAAGCATCCACCATCGCTCCCCTTGTGAAACCCGAGTCTTCTAGACGAACTGGTATTTCCCTTGGGGCGTGAAAAACCGAAACAAGACACTCCAGCGCCCGCTTGCTACCCGGGCGAACACGTCTCCTGAGAACCTCCACGTCACGCTAGGACCGTCTCCGGCCTCCAGCAGAAACGGCTCCCCCATGCCTCCCTCCCGGCAGCCACACAGGACACAAGATGATCATTCAGCTCAGCAGCACCCTCAGCATCCTCGGTCTCATTCGACGCCATGTGCAAAAACAGTTCGCATATACTCCCAGCTTCGTCATCACCGAGAGTCACATGTTCGTCATCACGCACGCTGAATCTGGTTGGTCGCGGACCTGGCGTCCAGCCCAGCCTCTCGGCGTAGGGAACGAAGTCGCCGAGTCGGATGGGCCACGGAAACTGTATGAGCATATTGGCCCAGGTGATGAAATCTTGTGGAGAGAATATGATCATGATATCTCCTTCTTGATGAATCCTGCGTGAGTTATCTCGTCTTTAAGCATTGAGAATGCCCAAGCCATCCACCCTCATACCCCTACGAGACTCGAGTCTTCTAGAGAAAAATACCATCGCCCCTCCGGCGTGAAGAACTGAAAAAGAACAGCCCTGCTCCCGCTTGTCACCTGAGCGAACATGTCTCCTGGAAACCTCCACGTCACACCAGGACCATCCCCAGCCTCCAGCAGAAACGGCTCCCCCAGGCCTCCCTCCCCGCAGCCACACAGGACACAAAATGATCATTCAACTCAACAACACCCTCATCATTCTTCAGGTCATTCACCGCCATGTACAAATAAAGGTTATACACGTCCCCGGTCTCAGTGCTACTGAGAGTCGTGAACTCATAATCATTGTCAGGGAATACAGTGAATTCATCTGGCAACGAAGTTGGCTTCCAGCCCAGTTGTTCAGCATAGGGGAGGAAGTCGTTGAGTTGGATGGGCCATGAGAACTGCACGAGTGTTTTAGTCCACGTGATGAATTCTTGCGGGGCAAATATGATCATGATGTTGCTTTCTCGGTAAATGCGGTGATGACTTATCCGTCTTTAAGCTTGAGAATAACCAAACTGAGTTTCACCATCGCCCCCTTGTAAAACCCGAGTCTTCTAGACGAACTGGTATTTCCCTTGGGGCGTGAAGAAATTAAACAGAACAGCCCTGCTCCCTCTTGTCACCTGAGCGAACATGTCTCCGGGGAACCTCCACGTCACACCAGGACCATCTCCGGCCTCCAGCAGGAAAGGCTCCCCCCACGCCTTCCTCCCAGCAGCCACAAAGGACACAAAATGATCATTCAACTCAGCAGCACCCTCATCATCCTCAGCCTCATTCGATGCCATGCGCGAAAAACAGTTCGTACACATCCCCAGCTTCGTCGTCGCCAAGAATCACATGCTTATCGTTATCAGCACATACGTTAAAACCAAGTTGGTCGCGGGTGGGTTTCCAGCCCAGCTTCTCGGCATAGGGGGCGAATTCGTTGACTTGGATAGGCCATGGGAACTGTATGAGTGTGTTAGTCCACGTGATGAATTCTTGCGGGGGAAATATGATCATGATGTCTCCTTTTTGATGAAACCAGCAACGAGCAGCCCAGCCCTGAGCTCGAGAATAATCGGACCATCCACCTTCACGCCCTTGTGAAACTCTGACCCTTCTAGACGAACTGCCGCCGCCCCTCCGGCGTGAAAAAGTTAAACAGAACAGCCGTGAATCCTCCCTGTCACCTGAGCGAACATGTCTCCGGGGAACCTCCACGTCACGCCAGGACCTTCCCCACCCTCCAGCAGAAACGGCTCCCCCACGCCTTCCTCCCAGCAGCCACACAGGCCACGAAATGATCATTCATTTCAGCAGCACCCTCAGCATCCTCAGCTTCATTCGATGCCATATACAAAAAAACAGATTGTGCACATTCCTCCCTGTCGCTACTGATCATAGTGATCTCATCATCATTATCAGGGAGCACGTTGAACCACGTCGGTCGCGAAGTAGGTTTCCAGCCCAATTGTTCAGCATAGGCGGGGAAGTCGTTGAGCTGGATGGGCCATGGGAACTGTATGAGCCTGTTGGTCCAGGTGATGAATTCTTGTGGGGGGAATATGATCATGGCGTTTCTTTCTTGACGAATTCGGCGACGAGTTATCCGCCCTTGGGTTCGAGTGTGGTGAATATTCGTATGCCCTGGCTGCGGCGCGATAACATAGGGACTCATCCGCAACCACCCTGGATGTGGGCGGTTTGCGGATAGATCCCTACGCGCTGGCAGTCAGGCACGCTCCCGCTGAAGCCCGAGGGACGGAAGGTCGAGTTCATCAGTCCCGACACTACGCTCCTCCTCGGGAATCTCATCACGATAATCGGGATAACTCCACGCCTTGTAGACGAGCCGCTCCGGAGAATCAACATCACCAATGTCCCGAAGCCGGATGACACACGCCCGAACAACATTCCTGATGGTAGCGCTGGGTGGGGCCAGGGAAGCTCCTGCTTCCACGTGAAACCATCCTCATCAGGAGCAAAACCCCAACTCCCGGAACTCCGCCTGCTGCGCATCAGTGAAGGTGACCCGCTGATTCCCGACATTCAACAAGGACAACTCAGCAGTCATCGTGGTGTTATGACCAAACGCATAGATCCCACCAAACTGCACAAACGGCGTCCCCGCCTTCCCTGGCCTGATCCGGCACACCAACAATCAAAAATCGTATGCGACGGAAACGCCATAACAGTCGAAAACAACCTCTTCTCAAAAATCATCCCACGTCATGTACACAAAAACTCCTTTACACATAGTTCGCTACGAACATTCTTGGTAACCTGTTTACCGAACGAGGCTTATTCACACTCGCCCCAAGCGGATCTTAGTTTGAGGCTTTTTGATGGATGCACCGCCTGAGAGTAAGCCTCTTAAGCTTTTCTAGGGCGAAATACCACTGCCCCTGTGGCGTGAAGAACCGAAACAGAACAGCCGTGAACCCCCATCACCTGGAGCGAACATGTCCCCTAGGGAATCTCCACGTCACACCAGGACCATCCCCAGCCTCCAGCAGGAAAGGTTCCCCCAGGCCTTCTTTCCGGCAGCCACACAGGCCACAAGATGATCATTCAGCTCAGCAGCACCCTCGACATCATCGGCGTCATTCGTCGCCATGTGCAGAAAAAGTTTATACACGTCCCCTGCCTCGTTACTGCTGAGGATCGTGATCTCATCATTTTTGTCAGGGAGCACGTTGAACCACGTCGGTCGCGAAGTAGGTTTCAGCCCAACTTTTCGGCGTAGGGGGAAGTCGTTGAGTTGGATGGGCCATGGGAACTGTGTGAGTGTGTGGTCCAGGTGATGAATTCTTGTGGGGGAATATGATCATGGTGTTTCTTTCTTGATGAATTCGGTGATGAGTTGTCCGTCCTTGAGTTTGAGGGATGACTTTACCACCGAGATCAAACTGTCCCACTTTGACGGTGCCGTCGGTTCGGGCATTGACCATTTCATAGACGACCTCGACGCCTTCGGTTTTCAGTTTCTGGTAGAAGCCGGCGTGTTCTGGTGAGTGTTCCAAAGAGGTCAGGGCCTCGAGGAGTCTCGGGTCCTGGTTCTTCCCGCTCAACAGGTCCATCACGTACCTCGCGGTTCCCTGCTGCGCCCTGGGACCACAGCAGTCTCCCGGCTGCCGAGTCCAGGGCTGTCACCGCCCTTGTTCTCCCCGAACACCAGCCGCGAATCGCCCTCGGTGCTGAACCGGTCCCCCTCCCGCACCGGTGGGTTTTGCCCATCCGGGGTATCGGCGGGTTCACCCAGCAAATGTTTGCGCCCTGCACCACCCGCATCCGGGGAGTGGTCGAGAGTGAAGTGATGCCCCGCACGATCCCCCGCCCACTCCGACACCTTCCGCAAATCAGACGCAGAATTCGCAGCGGCCTCAAGGCTGTTCATGATCTGCTCTGCCTTGACCTGTGATTCGGGATCCAATTTATGACTAGCTTTTTCAACTTCTTCTGCGAGTTTTCTGTAGGACTTGTCGGTGGTGTCGAGTTGCAGTTTCTTGCCGTCCCGAGTTTTCAGGGTTTCGATGTCATTAATCGCCTGAGTGGCCGCACGACGATCCGTGCGTGCTTTGGTGCGGGCCTCGTCCCAGATACGCGTGTCGGCTCTGGTGCGTTCAGCCAGCGCGGGATTGTTCCAGTCATGATCACCCAACAGGATCTTCCGGGCGTAGTATTTGATGCCCTTCGGTCTGTGAGCATACGGATCCTCCGCGAACTGCCCATTGTCGGAATGCCGCAGCCTGTTGTCCTGGCTCCTGAAGGTGCCTTCCGGATCAGAAGCGTAGTGTTTCGACCATCACCACGATCGACCTCCACCGGATCGCCGTGGTCATCGTGAGAGGATTCCCCTTCTCGTCGTAGCGGGAAGATCATCTATCGGATCGTTTCCTGAACCCGACCCTCCATGATCCGACCCATCACCGCCAGAACCAGAACCCTCATCCGGGCGACGATGATCATCCACACCATCAACCCCGTCACCACGCCCGTCACCGGGATGCTCACCCCGGCCAGGGTTTTTCATCCACGTCGGGATGCCTATCCCGACCCGAATGCTCATCCACATCAGGACGCCTATCCCGACCCGAATGCTCATCCACATCAGGACGCCTATCCCGACCCGAATGCTCATCCACATCAGGACGCCTATCCCGACCCGAATGCTCATCCACATCAGGACGCCTATCCCGACCCGAATGCTCATCCACATCAGGACGCCTATCCCGACCCGAATGCTCATCCACATCAGGACGCCTATCCCGACCCGAATGCTCGTCCAGACCGGAATGCTTGTCCCGACTCGGATGGTTGTCGGGTGTGGTGTCGGTTCTGGGTCTGGCAGGATCGCCGAGATCAGTACGGGGCCGATCGATATCGTCCCCACGCCCCTCTAGACGCGTCCCGTCACCGGGACGCTGGTCAGCGAATCCGCGAGATCAGCATCCGGTTTCTTCCGAGGAGCATCAGGAACATCACTTCCCGGCTCCCTCCACGGCTACCCGACCTGGGGAGCATGATCATCTGGCACGTTGTTCTCATCCGGAGAACGCCTCGGTCGCGATGGAACCTCCGGCTCCGGCGCATGACCGGGAGCACCACCGTGGTGGCTCGGCGCGCCACCATGATGCCCTGACGACCCGCCATGCGAGGTTCCACCCCATGCCCGGCCCCGCCACCGCCGGTATGCGGAGTGGCACCGCCATTGTTTCCAAGATGAGCACTCGCCGATCCCCCACCATGCGAGGAACCACCACCATGACCTGCCCTGCCAGCACCATGATGCGCGCTCGGGCCTTCGCCGCGACCACCAGCCGATGTGTGCCCCGGCTCCGGTGAATGACCATGGGACGGCGACCCGCCCACCTCCATGGAGCGACCTCCACCCATTCCGGCCAAGGCCGGCTCACGCACCTCGGGAGCATCCATACCAGGACGCGACGGGACTTTGCCGGGAGAATCCATCGGGTTCAACGTGAGTTTCGGCCCACCCGCTGGCCGGGGCCTCGAAATCGGGGCTGCCGGCGGCCTGCCCGACGGTGAGCCCCCGCCGCCGGCACGCGGCCCGGACGACGGAGCATCAGGGGTGGGGTGAGAAAGAGGACCGGATTTGGCCGACACCGGAGCGTCGCTCAGAGACAACGAGCTCTTACCCGACCCGAATGGAAGATCGACCTTCTTGAGCGCATCCGCGCTAAATTCAACGACCTTGACCGCGCCCTTGGCCAGCCAGCCACCTGCGGGCACTGCGAAATCAGCTATCTTCGTGGAAAGGTTGACCGCCTTCACCGCCATGCCGCCAGCCTTACCGGCCGCGGCGGCGGTTTTCAGCGCTGCACCACCAGCCCCAGCACCGGGAAATGAAGTTGGACCCGATGTTCAGCGCGGTCTCGGTGAGAGTCGCGATCCCATCCTTCTTCCACTTGTGCCAGCCATCCTGACCGGCCTTGTGGGCCTCGTAGTCGAAACCGACCATGCCGGTCCATGCGGTCGTGGCGACCTCATGCCGGGCATCCACCCAGGAGTCCACATCGTCATTACCGAAGAATGTGATCGTTTCGCTCAACGTCGGGGAGGCCAACAGAACCGTCGACCCGATGAAATCAGCCATTCCGAGCCACGTGTTCGCGAAATTTCCCCACGACCACGACCCGTCCGCACCGATCCCGACCATGGCCTTGAGGCCATCCCAGGTGCCCTGGAGAAAGTTTCCCGCCCTGTGCACCACGGACTCGCCGCAGTTGCGGGTTCTTCTCCACCGGTGCACCCCAGGGCATCATCTCCCCAGACTGCATCAGCGCATCCGCTGAGATCCCTCCACCGCGGGCAGCTCTACCCCATCCAGCAACCCATTAATCGTATTCGCGCACGCAGCAGCCGCTGTGGTAGAGTCTCCACCACCTTCGCGTAACGCCCCAACAACTCGTTATTACGATCCACTACCTCCTGATGATCCCGCCACTTATCCCCATACTCCGACAACGTGGAGGTACGAAACGCAGCAGCCTCCTGCTCCAATGTTGCAAGCTCACTCTGACCGGTTCTATCGCACCAGCGAAATCATCCAACGCACTAGAAGCCTTCTCAAACTTCGTCTTTAATCGTCTCCGACGCCGCCGCCGCCGGAGCCATCAACCCACATACGCCTGCTCCGCTTCCGAGCCACATACAGCCGGTAAACCATTCCATAACCCAACAATCGCATCCATCCGGGAATCAATCGTTTGTCCCATGGACTTCAGTTTCCCGGAGGCGGACCTCACATTCTCGGCATTAATATCCTTACTCTTGCACGTGAAACGCCTCGGGTTCACTAACCCATCACCCGACTGCGGCTGCTCACCCATCACACCACTTTCTTCTTGCTTTGGAATTTACTGGTCATCTTTGTAGCCGTGGGTTTCGAAATAGGAGAAGTCACCGCTCGACGCCGGACACCGACATCTGACGTTGGAACTCGCCGGCCATGTCGCTCTGCCCACGGTTGCAGGCGACACGTGAGTTCGCCACTCTCACATGCCGGTCTGCGGATCCCTTACTCGGGGACGGCCGAGCGTGCGGTCGACAGGGCCCTGGCGGCCACGTCATCGTTCTCTGCCAACGATTGACGGATCGCTCCAATCACCTGCACGTACCTGACGACCCGCCATGTTCCACCGCTGCTCCAGATGCGCATACTCATCCGAGACCCCATCAGCCTGATACGCACTCATCGCCTGCTTCACATCAGCATCCCGACGATCCAACGCAGCCTCCAACTCCGAAGCCACCGCCTCGAAATTCCCCTGCACAGCCTGAGACGCACCCACACTGTAATCATTACGATCCATCTGATTACCAGACATCACACACACTCCCAACACAACAAACCAGAAAAAAATAAACAAACACCCCTATACGCAACAACCCTCAGCAGAAAATACTGCGGACCGATACGCGACAAAAACCCCTCAGCACTGAAATCAGCAGCACCCTCCGCCGACGCATGCACCGACGCACCATCCTCAGCCGCCGTCACAAACGCCCGATTCTGACCCGAAATCGAACCCACAATCCCAGCCAACGCAGAATTCAACGACGCAGAAATCTCATCCACACTCACCTTGAACTTGTCAAACGCAGCCTCGCCGGACCATTCACCTGACCCGACAACGGCTCAGCAGCCTCAAACAACCGCCTCACCAACACCCCCAAATCCTCAGACTCCGTCTGAGACCGCTGCCCCAACACCACCAACGTGTCACTCTCCATCGCGAACTTCACGCGAAACACCCTTCCCGAAAAACAATTCCTCACACACGAAAATGTGAGGTCCCCATACCCTCACCCACCCCACCGCCACCCCACAACCACCCTTTTAAACATCAAATACAACCCGCCCACCACCAACCCACCCCAAACGCCCCCGACAAGCGACAACACCCCACAACACGCCACCATGTCCACCAAACGGACGACAACTGGAAACCACTGCAGGCATAACACACGGTTAACGCCCACCCACCCGACACGAAGCGGAATGTGCGTGCTGGGCGCCTCTCAGTCCTCGGTTTGACTGGCCCAGAGATTGATCCCTCGACCGACGGCGTGCTCATCGATGGCGCTGCCAGTTCGTCGTCGGTGAAGACCATGTTCTCCAAGGCCCCAGGTTGATTCCAGCTGTCGCAGCGACGACACACCGATCAGCGTCGACGTGACCCGCGGGTCGCGCAGCACCCAGGCGAGCGCCATCTGCGCCAACGACCGCCCACGCTCACGGGCAATCTCGTGGAGGGCGCGAACATGGGTGAGGACGTCGTCGCTGAGCTGTTCGCGGGCCAGCGACCCGCCACGCGCCGCACGGGAGTCCTCCGGAACGCCGCTGAGATAGCGATCGGTGAGCAGCCCCTGCGCCAGGGCGGTGAAGGCGATGATGCCCATGCCCTCGTTCTCGCAGGCATCGATCAGGTCGGATTCGATCCAGCGGTTGAGCATGTTGTAGCTGGGCTGGTGGATCAACAGCGGGTGCCGAGTTCACGGGCGATGCGGGCCGCCTCCTGGGTCCTGGTGGCTGAGTACGACGAAATCCCCGACATACAGAGCCCGACCGAACGCACTGCCTGGTCGAGAGCCGTCATGGTCTCCTCGATGGGGTATCGGGGGTCGAAGCGATGCGAATAGAAAAATGTCGACATAATCCAGGCCCATGCGCTCCAGTGACTGATCGAGGGAGGCCAGCACGTACTTGCGCGACCCACCGCCCCTGCCCATAGGACCCGGCCACATGTCGTAGCCCGCCTTGGTGGAGATGATCAACTCGTCGCGAAACGGCGCGAGATCCTGCCGGAAAATGGTGCCGAAATTGATCTCCGCCCGCCCATAGGGGCGGACCATAATTGTTGGCGAGATCGAAATGGGTGATGCCGGCGTCGAAGGCGCGGCGAATGATCGCCCGCTGCACTCCGAGGGGTTTGTCGTCGCCGAAATTTTGCCACAACCCCAACGACATCGTCGGAAGCAGCAGCCCAGAACGTCCACAGCGACGGTAGGGAGCATACGACCGTCGTAGCGGTCGGGATCGGGAGGTAGGGTCGGAAACATGGCCTCATCTCTGCAGTCACCCTCCCGCATCAGCACGGGAGGGTGGTCAGCCGGTCAGGTCCGCTCGAGGATCCGGATGGCCGCGAGGAAACCGAGCACCGACCAGACGGCGAGCACCACGTGGCTGATGATTCCGGCCTGAAAGGTCTCGTGTGCCAGGGAGGCCCTCATCACCTGGGCCATGTGATGGAGCGGCAACAGCAGGTGCACGAACTCGCAGCCAGTCGGGCAGACGGTCCATCGGGAAACTGATCGGTGGAACACGAGGGTAACGAACGCAATAATCTGCGACAGCCCCATCGCGAGCTCAGCCGGCATCGCATACGAGTAGCCGTAGCCGATGCCGAAACAGGCCGTCACCACCAGCACGTAGGCGGGGATGATCGTCCACGAAACCGAGAACCCGGGCTGGAACATGAAATGCGCGGTCATGACGGCGATGACGATCGCCGGCACCGTCACGAGCAGCCAGACCGTGCAGTCGGCGAACAGGAAGTTTTTGCGACTCACGGGCAGCGACTTGATGAAGTCGATGTACCGGCCACCCGTGCGGTCGCGTTCTGCATGGGAACGACGACGAGCGCGGTCATGATCAGAACGATCGTCGGCGCCCCCGTGGCCAGGTGACAGCATCTCGTTTCCCGCAGACGAGGAGGGCAGCAGGAACGAGAACCCGATGATCACGCCGAGCGCTATGACCGTGAAGAATATGCCGTAGGCCACCAGGTGGCCGCCCAGTTTCTGGGCCTGAAGCCTGAACACATGCCCCAGTTCCGTTTCAGTGCGCATCAGTGCCTGCCTCCTTGCTCCCCACCAGCTGAACGTAGGTGTCCTCCAGGGACATCTCGCGCAGCGAGTAGTCGCCCACCAACCGGCGGCCCCGCAGCTCCGCGGCCCACGTCAGGGCGTCAACCGCCCGATCCCTCGGGAATGAGACGACCACCTCGCCGTTCCTGACCTCGATGTCCCCGGCCCAGTCCGGCTGCCCGAAGGCTTCGCGCGAGGCCGTGGTGAATGCCTGCAGCTTCATGTCGTCCCCGACCGTTGAGGCCTTGATGCGCGACGCATTCCCCCGAGCCAACACCCTGCCGTGATCCAGGATCGCCATCTCATCCACGGCCCCCTCGGCCTCGCCGATGTTGTGGGTCACCAGCAACACCGCCGTGCCGTCCCCGGTCAGCTCGCGGATCGAACCCCACAGGTACCTGCGCCGCACCGGATCGACGTCGTTCGTGGGCTCATCGAGCACCACCACACGTCCCGGTCGGATCGCCGCCATGCAGAAACAGGTCAACCGCAGCACGCCCCCGGACAACGTATTGCCAGGCTGATCCGCCCACTCGGCAATGTCCAGCTGTTCGAACAATTCACCGACCCTACGCGTGATCTCCTCATCGCCGGCTCCGCGCATCCTGGCCATCAGGCTCGTGATGGCGCGGGGTCAGCTCCCCAGAGGAACGGACGCCTGCAGGTTGCACCGAGCACAGATAGCGTCCCCGCTTCCGATTCCGGACGATGTCCTCACCGGCCACCACGATCGAGCCCGCATCCGGGCGGAGCAGCCCCAGCAGCTGGTTCACCAGCGTCGTCTTGCCGGCCCCGTTGTGCCCGGAACAGCCCGAACACCGACCCTTCCTCGACGTGCAGGGTGACGTCGTCATTCGCCACCACCCCACCGTCCCGGGTCCCGTACGTCTTGGAGACGTGATCGACCTCAATCAGTGCCATGTCCTGACCTCCTGACTCCTATACACCTGCATCTATATCTCATAGATATATCTCTAACAGATACATTCTCGCGGGACAAGTGCACTACCGTGACACCCGTGAGCTACGTGATCCTCGGGCTGCTGCACATCGCCCGCATGAGCCTGTACGACCTCATGAAGGCCTTCGAGGCCGGGGCGTCGCTCTTCTACGGCTCCAGCGCCGGAAGCATCAAACGTTCCCTCGACAAGCTCCTGGCGGAGGGAGCGGTAGAGGTCACCCATCAGGAACCCGGAGCCCGCGGACGCCGGGAATACGGACTCACACCCCTGGGCAGACAGAAATTCACGACATGGATGCATGCCGAAGTCCAAGGAAACTTCGACGCCACAGGGGTCGCCCGAATCTATTTCCTGGGACTCATCCTCCAGCCAACCGCCCACCGATCATCGCGAGGCTCCGGGGAATGCATCACCGCGGAACTCGAACGACTGGAATCCGTGGAACAACAAATCTCCGGACAAGAAGTACCCGACACCTACCGCGACGTGGGGTCGCTTCAACCAAGCTGCCCTCCACTACGGCCTGTCATCGACACGCCACACCTACGACTGGCTCACCGCCTTCGAAGCCGAAGTGACGACACACGACGAAACGACATAAGACGCAACCCTCAGGAACGCGTCCTCACGACCCGCCATCCGGTACAACGCCCGCACAGCCACCACAAACAGCACAACCCCCACCACCGTGGTGACGCCACCAAACCCCTTGGGCACAATCGCCAACGGATCCTCCTTGCCGCCGTTCACAAGACGCGACCTGCGGGCGTGAGTCGTCCGCACCCCGGACATAGGTTCACGCTTGTTGAAAGGGTGGATCATGCCTATCGAAGAAAAATTGCTGACACCGCCAGAACCATACGAGTTCCGCACCGTCCCGTTGGAGCAAGGTCTCAAAGACATCGCAGCATGGGTGGATCGAGGGCTCGCCGTTCGACGCTCCCGACCGCCCTGAGACGACCTGGTCATTTCCCCACATCACCTTCAGCTCCATCTCGGGCGCGGGGAATTCGACAATGTCATCTTCCAGCTCGGCCAGAAAAACGCCCAGGGCGATGACAGGGACTATGACCCGTACCAAGGCGACTATTACCACGTCCCTTGACACTCTTCAACGCTTACCGCGACGCCCTGGAGGAGCGCTACGGCGAGTATGAGGTCACCCAGTCTGACAAGGAGAACTGCATCATCGAGTGGCAGCTGCCGAACGGTATCGGCTTGTCCCTGTGGACGGTCTATTTCACTGTTGCTGCTTCCCGGAGGCTCCCACCACGTGATCCACAGCCACAGCGCGAAGAGCCGCTTCCCGGAAGAAAAACCATCGACGCACGGCGGCTGGTCAGAATCCGGGTGTAATAACCATCTGACGTGCTGCACCATCTGTGGAAGGAAAGCATCCGACGACGGAGAAAACTCTTGGTCGCACGAGGAGGCTATCCATCAGGACCCACACTGTGCGACTGGCCTGCTGTCACGGTGAATAAGGAGGCTTATTCACAGCCTTCCTCAAGTGCGTCCTGACTAGGGATTTTACTGGCCGCCACGCTGTCTGTGAATAAGCCTCAGTGTCTCCAGGAGACGAAGGACTGCCCCCGCCCGAGGGCATCATGGTGGGATGGTGAACGACAAAGAGTGGTCCTGGGCCAACGAGTACGGGCGCGACCAATTGTTGCGCAAGGAGCTGGAAGCCCAGACAGAGGCCCTGGCCACCAGCAGGAAGCGACAGCAGCGCGACACCTCGAAACTACGTTCCGAGCTGCGCACCATGCAGGGCTCGCTGGAGGCGCTCACCAACGCCTTCGTCGCTTTCGTGGAACTCGACGGGATCCGTAAACAGCTGACGGCCTTCCCGCAGCACGCCGAGGCGCGACGTTACGCTTTCCAGGACCTCCAGGTGCTGCTCGACGGCGGTATTCCCCGCAGCGACCGGATGTCGACGGCTACTGGCTGCCCCCTGCGATGGCCGCCTTGCGTCCTGACGGTTCCGTTGACCCGGAGCAGGCCACACTCGCCCGGCAGCGCGACCCCCACACGGCACAGATCTTCCTCGCGACCGCGCAGGCCGCATTCGGCGCGGGTGAAACCGTGGTCGCGGAGCTGCCAAAGCTCCTGACCCCCGACGACCAGGGCACCTGGGCCGAATGGCAGCTGCTGCTGTGGGACGCCACGTTGCGCGGGGCCTTCGGCCCGGCGGCCCTGACGACGCTCACCGCAACCTTCCGACCGCTGATCACCAGCGCCGACGACTGGCTGGCGTGGGCGAGAGCCCAGGCCGACACCAACGACACCACAGCACTGGACTGGGTGGCGTCACAGCTCGAGGAATTCACCCCACGGCCCACCCCCAAACAGGAAACCGACTGGACCGCCACCAGAACGGGCCGCCCCGATTTCGTGATCCGAGGTTCCGGACGCTTCGGGGACACCTCGAGCAGGCCAGAACTGGAGCTGGAACCAGAACCAGAACCGGAACTGGAACCAGAACCAGAACCGGAACCAGAACCAGAACCGAACTGGAACCAGAACCGGAACCAGAACCAGAACCGGAGGAAACCCCCATGACCGTGGAGGAGACCTCGCCTGAGGAGAATGCCTGGGAATCCACCCGGGCCATGCTCGTCCGGGTGATGCAGGTCCACATCAACGGCGGCAGCGAGAGCGAACACGAACTGCTAGCCCGCGCGGAACTCCTGGAGGAACAGTTCACCAATCCCCTCGGCGCCACCAAACTCCCCGACGAGGTGCCCGAAAAACGTCACATCGTCATCGACGCCCTGCGACAGACAGCCCTCGACGACCACGCCGGCCGGAAGAACCGCCGCAGCCTGTGGTTGCTGATCGCCGAGGCCTTCACACCGGTCGCGCGGGAATGGCAGACGGAACCGGAACCACGACTCCCGGAGGAGAAGGTCTCCGGTTACGAGAGCTCACCGTCGGCCCTCAGGGCATCCAGGACCAGACAGCGATGCGAACCCCTGATGCGCCGCTACGACTCCCAGCAGCCCACGGGTCTCATCCTTCGCGGCAGGGAGATCATGTGGGCGGGGGCCGCCTTGACGGCTGCCTCCGTCGCGCTGCTCCTAGTGACACGCTCGAACTGGTTCCTGCTGCTCGGCCTCGCAGGAATCGTCGCAGCACTGATCGGCTACAAGATGAACGAGACCGCCGGGGAGAGGCTCAACGCACTGGAGGCCGACAAAGACTCCTTGGCCAGGAGCATCGAGGACGCCACCAAAGCCACTGCCGACACATACCAGAAGGCCAAGACCGGACACGAGGAACGCCAAGCCTCGGCGTCCCGTTTCCTCACGGCGCTTCGTTCGTCCTCGTGAGTTGAGCCCCGGGCCCAGGCGCGGATCGTCGGTGGATCGACATGGTCGGCGGGTTTCTTCGCAAGAATCCAGAACAGCAGCTTGAACAACCCGACCTTCTCGGGGGCGTAGCGATCCCGCGAAGGCCGCCTGTGAGGTGGCCTCGACCAGCTCCACCGCGGCCTTGTTGTGGCCGAGCGCGACGTCCTGCTTTGGCGGGGTCGACGGCGGTCATGGAGACGTTGAACAGCGCGGCCCGCCCCACAACTTTCCCGTGTTTACGCAGCCATGTCAGCGACTCCGGCAGCCACGTCAACGCCTGGGTGGCGCTGCCCAGCACGAACCCGTCGAAGCCTGCCGGGTCGGGGTCGTCGCGCAGATCCGCCACCACGACATCGGCGCCCCGGGCGCGCAGTTCATCAGCAATGAACCCGGCCACCTCAGCCGTGGAACCCGCACGGGTCGCATATCCCACCAATACCGCTGCATGGCTCCACGCTAGTACCCAGCAGCACACCACCGCTTCAGAGTAGGCTCAGCGTGAACGAGGAGGTTCTCATGAGCAGCGCGAAACGCATCGGTGTCCTGACAGCGGGCGGCGACTCCCCCGGCCTGAACGCGGCCATCCGTGGACTGGGCAAAGCAGTCATCGGCAGACACGGCATGGAACTGATCGGTTTCCGCGACGGAGTGCGCGGCCTGGCCGAGAACAGGTGTTTCCAGCTCGGACCGGAAGCGCTGTCGGGGATCCTCACCATCGGTGGCACCATCCTCGGAACCAGCCGCGACAAAGGTGCACCGCATGCGCATGGGAGGCGAGGTCGTCGACGCCATTCCCACCCATCAAGGACGTCGTGGAGCAGGCCGATCTCGACTGCCTGGTGATGCTGGGCGGCGGCGGCACCGCGAAGAACGCGCTACGCCTGTCGGAGGCGGGCATCCCGGTGATGCACCTGCCCAAGACCATCGATCGCGACGTCGCCCACACCGACAACACCTTCGGGTTCTCCACGGCCTTGGAGATCGCCACCGACGCCATCGACCGGCTCCACTCCACCGCCCACAGCCACCACCGGGTGATCCTGGCCGAGATCATGGGCCACAAGGCGGGCTGGCTGGCCCTGGGTGCGGGCATCGCGGGTGGGGCGGACGTCATTTTGATCCCCGAGATCCCCTACCCGTCGACGCCATCGCCGAGACCATCCGGGCGCGCCAGGCACGCGGCACCAACTTCAGCGTGATCGCGGTGGCCGAGGGAGCCAACGACACCGCGGCGGCGCAGGCCATCGCCGCCGCCGAATCGCTGAAGAAGGCCGCCGGAACCCCGCAGGAGAAGGCAGCCGCGAAATCGCACCTGGCCCGGGTCCTCGACGACCACCGCGAACACACCTTCCGGCTGGCCCGGTCCCTGGAGGACACGACGGGCCTGGAGACCCGCGTCACCATCCTCGGCTACGTGCAGCGCGGCGGGACGCCATGCGCGGAGGATCGACTGCTGTCGCGGATCGGCACCGCCGCCGCCGACCTCATCGCCGACGGGGTCAGTGGGGTGATGGTCGCGAGCAGGGGCGACGGCACCGAGCCCGTCGACCTCAAGAAGGTCGCGGGCAATCTGGCGCTGGTTCCACCGGACCATCCGTGGATCCGACCGCCCGCGACGTGGGGACGGGCCTCGGGGACTGAAGCCACACAGCGGTCGCCGCGACTCTGAGCCTGAGCTCCCCTCCCGGCTATGCTGAGTGGGTTCGTCTGAATTTGTCTCAGGGGGTAGTTGTGCGGTCAACTATTCGCCGCAAGGTGGAAAGCGGAATCACTGCACTGGTCATTCTCGCCTTGGGCGGCTTTGCATCTGCACACCAGGGCGTTCCTGCCGAAGAGGTGGACCTCAACGACGGCGGGGTGGGTCACCAATACCGCCCTGGGAATGACCGGGCACCTTAATTACCAGTCCCGCATCGATCGACGGCGGCCTGAACGCGCCGACGCGCGACTTCGACATCTCTCAGGAGGGAAACCGGGTCCTGCTGAAGGACAAGACGGACAAGGCAGCCAGACCCATTGACACTGCGACCCTGACGATGGGAACCCGGATCACCACCGGAAACCTGAATACAGTCACGGCGGGAACACCGTGCTGATCGCGGACACAGGAGAGGGCAAGGTCTGGGCCACCAGCCTGGAACGGTTCACCGACTTCTCCTCCACCGCCGTCCCGCTGCTGGAAGAGGTCGACTCCCCGTGTCGTCGTGGGACGCGACGGAACCGGTTTCGTGGTCGACGCGTCCGGGGCCATCACCAAGGTCACCGGCTCTGATGAGCATTTCCACACCAACTCCGTCGGCACCCTCCCGGACGGCACCACGAGCAGCACCCAGCTGACGGTCGCCGGGGACCAGCTCGTGGCCGTCGACGAGGGACGGATCCGGACAGCCGGTTCCAGCACCGAGGTTCCCGGGATCACCGCGAAGGCCTTGGCTCAGCAGCCGAGCCTCGAACGCGGCCATGTGAGCGTGGCGACCGCCGACGCGCTGCTCACCATCCCGCTGGGAGGCGGCGATCCGCAGCGCAGCGAGGTGCCCTCCGGTTCCCCGCCGCACCGGTCGACGTGGCGGGATGCGTCTACGGGCGTGGTCGGGTTCCGGGGCCCACGCGCGACTGTCCTGGGGAATCCGACGACGTCAACAGCACCAACGACACCCTCGCCGCCAACAGCACGCCGGTGTTCCGGGTCAGCCGCAACATCGTCGCCATCAACGACGCAGCGGGCAACATCTACCTTCCGAACGACAACATGGCCATCGTCAACGACTGGGACAACGTGAAATCCCAGATCGAGGACCAAAACCAGACCGACGAGCAAGAAACCGACGAGAACCAGCGCGAACGAACCAACGACAACAACGCCAAACAAGAACCCCCTGTCGCGACCGATGACCAGCTGGGCGCCCGGCCCGATCAGCACCACGCTGCCGGTGCTGCTCAACGACATCGATCCCGACGGCGACGTGCTGACGGTCAAACTCGCCAACGTCCCCGACAACGTGCAGGTCTCACTCGCCAGGAACGGTCGCTCGGCCCAGATCCTCCTGCCCCCGACACCACGAACCCCGTGACGTTCACCCTATCAGGCCTTCGACGGGGAGGACCTGTCCAACACTGCCACCGTGACGGTGACTCACATCGGACAACGGTGAGCCCCGGCTGTCCCTGCAAGAACACCGTCACCATGACCGAACAGGCGACGGTGGAGTACTCGACCCCTGCCTGACTGGACCGACCCCGACGGCGACCCGCTCTACCTGGTTGACGCCACGGGCGGTGAGGGCATGGCCGTCACCTTCCGTCAGGACGGTTTCATCTCGGTGCGCGACCTGGGCACCGAGGGGCCCGGCACCCGGGAACTAACCCTCACCGTCTCCGACGGCACCGCAGAGACCACCGAGACAATTCCCATTCAGGTCTCCTCCGGTTCCACGAACCTGCCACCGGTGGCCAATGCCGACCATTACGTGGTCAACGTGGGGGAACGAGTGCTGCTGCGTCCCTCAGCAACGACTCTGACCCCAATGGTGAAACCCTCGTCCTCTCGGAGATGGGCGAACCGGCAGCGGACGAAACCCTCGAGACGGACTACGAAAAGGCCAATGCGCTGTTCTCCTCGACCCGGGTCGGTTCCCACGAACTCACCTACGTCGTCTCCGACGGCCCGAACGCCTCGGGCGGCAAGATCCGCGTCGACGTGCAGGATCCGGCAGCCATCGATCCGAAACCCAGCGCCCAGGACGACCTCGCCCTGCTGCCCCCCGACGCGCCGGTGCTGGTGAACGTCCTGGACAACGACACCGACCCGCTCGGCGGGGTGTTGGCGGTCCAGTCGATCTCCGTCGACGCAGGCCTCGGCATCACCGTCGAGGTGAAGGACCACTCGACGCTGCGCATCTCTGCATCCAACGAGTTGAGCGGTCCCCGCACCTTCTCCCTACACCGTCTCCAACGGTCGCGAGTCGGCGACCGCCCGGGTGGTGGTGCTCGCAACAGCCCCGCCTGAACAACCAGCCCCCGTGGTCCTCGACGACACCGCCGTGGTGCGTACCGGCGACATCGTGGCGATTCCTGTGCTGTCGAACGACTACTCACCCACTGGCATGGAACTGAGCATCTACCCCGAGGTGGAGGTGCGCGGCGACTCCACCCTGGGAGAGGCCTTCGTCTCCGGTGACCTGGTGCGTTTCCGCGCCGGGAGCGCTGCGGGCAACACCACACTGGTCTACACCGCGCACGACGATGCGGGGAACCGGACCAGCGGCAAGATCGACATCGCGGTGCGTGGGCAAGACAGCGCGAACCAGAAACCAACCCCCACCCGGTGACGGGGCGCGTCTTCGCGGGTGCGGAGACCACAGTGGCGGTGTCCTTGAGCGGGTGGACCCTCGACGGCGACTCCGTGGAACTCGTGGAGAGTTCCTCGCAGAGCCCCAAACTGGGCAACGTCAAGATCGAGGGGGCTACCTGACCTACAAAGCCGCGCGCGACTCCAGCGGCACGGATTCGTTCACCTACCAGGGTGCGGGACCGGTTCGGTGCCGTCGGTGAGCCACCATCCAGGGTGGGTGTCGTGCCACCGCCGACCACCAACCAGCTTCCCATTGCGGTGCCCGACCAGGTGACGGTGCGTCCCGCGAACCGTGCAGATCCCCGTCACGAAGAACGACGTGGATCCCGACGGCGACGAGATCAGCATCGTCGCAAACAGCGCGAAGGCCCAGACCCCTGGGAGGCCGATCTCGAAATCGTCGGGCAGGACGTGAAAGTGGTGGCCCCCGCCAGGCCGGGCAACTACAAGTTCAGCTACGACATCACCGACCGCGGCGGAGCTTCCGTGACCGGCTACGGCACTCTGATCGTCGACGAACAGGCCCAGCTCATACCACCGGTGGCGGTGGACGACCGGCTTCCGGTCTCCGCGGTCCTGGGCAAGGCCGAGGTCGAGGTCCCGGTGCTCAAGAACGACAACGACCCCGACGGCAGCCAGGAGGATCTGCGGATCGAGGTCGAGTCACCGGCTCTCGTCGAGTCGGGGGCAGGTCCGAGTACCGGTTTCCGACGACCCCCAGGTGCTGCTCTACACCATCACCGACAGGGACGGCGGCACCGCCCGCGCCGCCATCTTCGTTCCCGGCGTCGCGAACGTTCCTCCCGCCCTCAACCCCGAGAAGGTTCCCGCCAAGGCGAAGGCCGGCCAACCACTGCGCATCGACCTGTCCGACTATGTGTTGGCCCGCCGCGGCCACTCGCCGAAACTCACGTCGAGGGAGTCACTGAAGGCCGGGACGGGAGCATCCAGCGACCAGGCGATCACCATGGTCAGCGACACGGTGTTCGAGTTCACCCCCGACGCCTCCTTCTACGGCCCGACGACCCTCGCCTTCGGGGTGCACGACGGCGAGAGTCTCGATGACCCGAACGGTCTGTAATCCACCCTCTCCCCTGCCCGTCGAGGTGGAGGCCTCTGGCATGCTTCCCCCAGAGCTGCGTCCTCGCAGGGTTACGGTGGCCAAAGGGAGCAGGCCATCGCCGTCAAGTTGAGCGACATGGTCAAGGACCCCGACCCGGAGACAACGAGGCGATGACCTATTCGCTGGTCTCCGCCCCGGACACGCTGAAACCGACGATCGTCAGACAGGAGATGCAGATCTCTGCCACCCCTGATGCCCCGCTCGGCAATGCGGGAGAGGTCGTGGTCCGGGTGCACGACGGGAAAACCGACCCTCTGGAAATGAAGATTCCCGTCATCGTGGTGGACACCACGCGGCCCCTCATGACCACGACAGAGCTCACCGAGGCTGATGGACGCGTCGGTCAGGCGAAGGTCTTCGACCTCACCACCGCCATCACGAACCCGTTCGCCGACCAGGGCGGAGCCATCACAATCAGCGGCGCCGCTGCACAGCAGGGAAAGGCCGAGGTCTCGGTCAGCGGCACCGACCTGTCCGTGACACCCACCGAGGTCGGCACCGTCGTGGTCAGCTACACCGCATCCGACGCCACGGGGACGCCTCCCGGCAGGTCACGGGCCAGGTCAGGTTGATGGTCAAGGGCAACCCACTGGCACCCACGGGCCTGACCGCCCGGTCGGACGTCTCCCGCACCGTGGAGCTGGCCTGGACCCAGGGTGACCTGCAGGGCGGAACCCTGGACCACTTCCAGGTCTCGTGGAACGGGGGCAGCCAGGACCGCGGAACCGTCACCAACTGCCGCATCACCGGCCTCACCAACAACACCGACTACACCTTCACGGTCGCCCAGGGTCACCGATGTCGGAACCTCCGAGCCCTCGAACCCCGCCCAGGCTCATCCCGACGTGCGTCCGAACCAGCCGTCGACGCCCCCGCCACAGCCGGTGACCGGGAGATCGCGCTCAGCTGGCCCGCCACCCAGGTGCCCTGACGGGGGTTCACCGGTGGAGAAATACAACATCCAGGTCTCGCCCGGGATCGGCGGACAGACGGCATTCTCCACCAGCGACACCTCCTACAACTTCACGGGACTGACCAACGGCACCGCGTACCGGTTCCGCATTCAGGCCGTCAACCGCTACGCGGAAAACAACGTGGCCCGCGAGGCCGACTACCTGTGGAGCGACTGGTCCGTCGCCGAAATCCCCGCTGGCGCACCGACAGGGCAGGGCGCACCGACGGTGAGCATGAGCAGGGCTGCTGCTGGGGTGACGCCGCGGGCGTCGCTGTCCTGGGGTAAACCCGCCAACATCAACGGCGACGACAACCTCACCTACGAGGTGACCGAGAACAGCTCGGGACAGGTCGTCTACACGGGACAGGACACCCAGACCACGGTCAGCATGGGCACCGACGCGTCCGACAGAACCTTCACCGTGCGTTCCACCAACAAGTCCAAGAAGGAGCGACCCTTCCCCGCCTCGAACGCGGTGCGTTTCTACCAGCCGCCCTCCGCCCCCACCGGTTTCTCGCTAAAACCCACCGGGGTTCCCAACCAGGTGACCTTCTCCTTCAACGCCAGCTCCGGGAACGGCGTCCGGGCCGACGAGATCAGCTACCGGTGGAACGCCAACGGCGCCAGCGGCACCGTCTCCAACGGCCAGACGCTCACCAACGGGGCCTTCGCCAACGGTCGTGACGTCCAGGTCACCCTCACCCCCGTGGCCACCGTCAAGGGGGAAAACCACTGAGGGAGAGTCGGCCTCGGCCTCCGTGAACGCCTACGGTCCCCCGTCGGCGCCCAGCATCTCCGCTTCCGGTGGCTACCAGTCGGTGACCTACACCTGGAGCGCCGACGTCAACAGCGGGGCCGCAGCTCCACGGTCACCATCGACAACCAGCAGGTGGCCGCCAGCGGCAGCACCACCCGTGACGGTCTGGGCGCCAACAGCCAGTCGTGCGCGACGATCACCGTCACGAACTCAGAGGGCCAACAGGCCAGCAACCAAGCGTGCGGCACCAGCTGGCAGGCCCCCGAGACCAACGACCGCAGAGGTGCTGAGGCCACCGGATGCCCGGCAGGCTGGGGCAGGTGTGATGCCTACGAGGTCCGACTCCAGCGTTGGAAGCCCAACAGCACGGTGCACTGCAACATCCCCAGCACCACGGGTGAGGACGGCAACGTCGACATCCGGGTGGATGCCAACGGCTCCTGGGGCTGGGCCCGATACAAGGACACCTGGCGGATCGGCAACCAGGAAATCGCCGGTAACGTCACCGAATACTGCACACAGAATTGAGCAGCGGGAAGGAACTACCATGACAGTGAGCCCTGAGAACGCGGCCTGGTTCGCGGACACCTTCGCCAAACTCACCGACAACGTGGGGCAGGCGCTGCTCGGCAAGGCGTCGGTGATCAGACTGGCCCTCTGACCTGCCTGCTGGCCGAGGGGCATCTTCTGCTCGAAGACGCACCCGGCACGGGTAAGACCGCTCTGGCGCGGGCCATCGCCGCCACCGTCCAGGGCAGCCACAGCCGCATCCAGTTCACCCCCGACCTGCTTCCCTCCGACATCACCGGCGTCACCGTGTACGACCAGGAGAAGCGTCAGTGGGATTTCCACAAGGGCTCCCATCTTCGCCAGCATCGTGCTGGCCGATGAGATCAACCGCGCCTCGCCGAAAACCCAGTCGGCGCTGCTCGAGGTGATGGAGGAGGCCATGGTTACGGTCGACGGGGTGCGTCACCCGGCAGGCCGTCCCTTCATGGTGATCGCCACCCAGAACCCCATCGAGCAGGCCGGCACCTACAAGCTTCCGGAGGCCCAGCTGACCGGTTCCTGATGAAAACCAGCGTCGGCTACCCCGACCGGGCCGCCACATCGCAGATCCTGATGGGCGCCTCCGAGCCCGACCGGTCGAAGTCGTTGACCCGGTGATTTCCCAGCAGGCCCTCATCGAGATGAGCGACCCTCGTCGGCGACAACCACATCGACCCCACCATCATCGACTACATCCAGGACCTGGCAGAGGGCACGCGCCAGGACAAGGACACCACCATCGGGGTGTCCACCCGAGGCGCGATCGCCATGGTGCGGGCGGCCCGCATCTGGGCGGCTGCCCATGGCCGCAACTTCGTGACGCCCGACGACGTGAAAGAACTCGCTCCCCCGGTGTGGACGCACCGGGTCATCATGGCACCCACCGCCGAGTTCGCCGGCTCCACAGCATCCCGGGTGATCTCCCGGGCTACTGGAAAGCGTGGCCGCACCTCGTGAACCGGGCGGGTTGAGGGGATCGTGGGATTCACGACGTTGTGGAAACGAACTCGGTGCTGTGGGCGCGCCTCCGCGGCACCGCGTTCGTCGCCGCGGTCACCCCGCTGGGCTGGGCAACGCTGCTCGCCGGCATCGTCACGGCGATGATCGCGGTGGTCGCATGGCTGGCTCGAGTTCCGCGGGCTGGGCTTCCTGGCGTTGACGCTGCTCGTCCTGGCGGTGCTGCTGACCTTGCGACGCCCCAACCATGATGTGACGCTCGAACTGCACCAGCCGCGGTCCCTCGTCGGGGAACCCGGTCTGGGCCGGGTTCTGGTGCACGGTCGTCCCGGCGGCACACCCGCGGCGACCATCGAACTGCCGGTGGGCAAGGCCGTGCGCGGTTCCGGGTGGCGTCGCTGGGGAGAACGACGAGCACGAGGGAGCTCTTCAGCATCCCGACCCGGCATCGGGGCGTCATTCCCATCGGTCCTGTGCGCACCGTGCAGGCCGATCCCGTGGGGCTGATCCGCCGCACCCGGGTGTTCAGCGACCCGATGGAACTGTTCGTCCATCCCAGAATGGTTCCGGTCGAGGTCGCCGCCATCGGCTTCCTGAAGGACGTGGAGGGCATCACCACCGCCAACCTGTCGAGTTCCGACGTCAGCTTCCACGCCCTGCGCGACTACGTCCCCGGCGACGATCGCAGGTCCGTGCACTGGCGCGCCACCGCCCACACCGGACGTCCGCATGGTCCGCCAGTTCGAGGAAACCATGCGCGCCCACCTGCTGCTGGTGCTGTCGAACCTGCGCAGCGACTACGCGACCGAGGACGATTTCGAGACCGCGGTCAGTGTGGTGCGTCACTGGCAATCGCCGCGTTGCGGGAGGAACGACAGGTCACCTTGTACACCTTCGAGGGTCTGGTGACCTTCCCCAACGCCATGGGGCTGCTCGACGAGCCGTGCCAGGGTGACGTTGATCGACGAAGGCCCCACCCTCAGCCAGGTCGTGCTCCGCCGGGCACGACACCCCAGGAGCGTCGGTGGCCGCGTTCATCACGGGGACACGGACCCGACAGGGACTCAGGGCGGCGCAGCTGACGCTGCCGCCGCAGATCAGAACCTTTGCGCTGCGGGTCCGGTCCGGGATGGACATGGCACGTCGTCAGCTGGGCGACCTGACCGTGATGGACGTGCCCCATCTCGACCAGCTGCCGATGGTGATGCGGAGCATCACGTGAGGACCGCCGGGTTGCGATGCCTCGGGGTCTGGCTCGCTGATCCCGTCGGTGGTGGCGCTCCAGCCGGCCTCGGCGGCTGACCGGCTCCTGCCCGGGCTGGCGGGAATCACCCTGGGCGTGCTGGTCGGATACCTGACCGGTCGGTTCAGGATCTCGCTGCTGTTCACCGTCCCTCGCGACGCTGGCCGCCCATCTGTTGTTCGGTGGCGGTGGCCCCTGCCCCGGACCACCATCGCGGGCTTCATACCGACACTGGACACCCTCCGACGCCTGGTGCTGCTGAGCGTCCAGAGCTGGCGCGACCTACTGACGGTGGCCACCCCGGCTGACGACTTTCACCGGCCCGCCGTGGCGCCGTGGCTGCTGGGACTGGTGGCTGGCGTCGTCACGGCGACCCTGGCGACGCGCACCCGCGCCGTGTTCTGCCGCTGCTGCCACCCCTGCTGACGCTGGCCGTGGGCATCGCTTTGGGGGTTCACACCGCACCGACCGCGTTGTGGCTCGGAGCCGCCCTCGGCGTGGGAATGCTGGCGTGGGTGTGGATCCACCAGTCGGCGGCCCAGCGTGCCGACAACGCCGACATCCTCGTCAATCATCACGCCGAGACGTCCCAGACGCTTCGCCGGGCGGTGGCGGCGGTGGCGCTGCTCGGGGTCGGTACCCGTGCCGCGGTCACCGTCACGGGCATCACGGGAGCCGAGGTCAGACGCGATGTGCTGCGTGACCACATCGCGCCCCCGCTGAACCTGCGCAACTACCCTCTCCCCTGATGAGTTACCGCCGCTACGAGGTGGAACAGAAGGACACGACCCTGTTCACGGTCACCGGCATGCCCCAGGGGCCCGGCTGCGACTCGCGGTCATGGACACCTACGACGGCAACGTGTTCAACGTCTCCCAGGAGGCCAACCACTACCCTGCGCACGGGACGCAGCATCACCCAGGACGTCAGGACCAATGCGGACCCTGCAGGTCACGGTGGGTGACTACACCGGCGTCTGGGTGCCGTTGGCGGGCTCCCCGCGCTGGTTGGAGTTCACGGGGAACGGGCCGATCTGATGGCCGATGGCACCTATTTCAACCAGAGCGCACAGCAGGTTCTGGCGACAGCCGAGGCGGGTCCCGGCGACACCTACCGGCTGGAGTCCTCCCGTGACCGTGGAACCCACCGAGGAGCAGCGGGCCGAGCTAAATACGACCGCGGGGGACGTCCCGCTGGCCAAGCTGGAACAGGTGCCCGAGATCATGTCGTCGCTGGCCGTCGAGTACGCCGAGGGCAAGTCCACCGCCTTCGAGCAGATGGTGGCCATCGAGACCAGGCTCAGGGACCGACGGCTACTACTCGGACGGTTCCAAGGACAGCAACCGCTCCCCGTCCCGGACACACCACCGAGCGCCTCTCACGATGTTCCAGAGCCCGATCCTGGTGGGCGATGACGAGCAGTACGCCACGGCGATGGCCATCATGGCGAACCAGCTGGGAATTCCCTGCGCGGGTGGTACTCGGTTTCTACCCCGAGGAGAACCCGGGTGAGGTGTGGGACGTGAAGGGCACCCAGGCCCACGTCTGGGTGGAGGCCCACTTCGCCGACGTCGGATGGGTGAGTTTCAACCCCACCCCGACCGGGACAAGCAGCCCAACACCGAGGTTCCCAAACCCAAACCCAAACCGAAAACTCGCAGATCGACCCGCCGCCGAACCCGCCGGAGAAGATCCCCGAGGAGCCGGTGATCCCGGATCGGGATGCCGAAGACCGGGACGGCGACGACGGCTGGAACATCAACTGGGCGCTGGTGCTGGCGGTGTTCGGCACGCTGGGAGGGATCGGGCTGATTTCCTCCCCGTTCCTGGTGGTGCTGGGCCTCAAGGCCCGCCGGACAGGTCGACGTCGGAACGCACCCAAGGTTCAGGACCGCCTGGTGGGGGCCTGGGAGGAGATCGTGGACAAGGCCAGGGATCTCGGGTTCCAGCCCGCGCAAAGCAGGACCCGTTACGAGACAGCCGCCGAGCTGCAACGAATCCACCCGGACGTGTCCATCGTGCCCACGGCAACCAGGATCGATGTGGCTGTGTTCGGTCCTACACCGCCCGAAGAACCGGTGGCCGAGCAGGCCTGGAAGGTGACCGACGACATCAGACAGAAGCTGGTCAAGGACCTCCCCTGGCATCGCTGGGCCCGGGCAGCGCTGTCTCTGCGTTCCCTGCGTCGGATGAAGATGGAACCCGGCACCGGAGCGGAGGAGGAGAGCCGTGACGACTAGCCAACCGAAGTTCCAGGTAAAGCTGCGGGGGTCGCTCCGACCGCGGCCAGGTGCGGGCCCGCAACGAGGATTCGTTCCTGATGTCTTCGCCGTATTTCCTTGTCGCTGACGGCATGGGTGGGCATTCGAACGGTCGGGAGGCCTCACGAGCCGCTGTGGCGGCGTTCCGACCTCCCCAGGACCTGGAATGGGCCACCTCCGACACGGTGATAGACGGCATCCAGACGGCGGTGGAGGCCATCCGGAAAATCCCAGGGCACGGACGTCCCCGAAGCACCATCGCGGGCGTCGGCCTCAGTCTCCAGTCCGGTTATCCCTGCTGGTTGGTGTTCAACGTCGGGGACTCACGGGTGTACCTGCTGCGCCGGGAAGAGTTCACCCAGGTCACCACCGACCATTCCGTGCGTTACGTCGTACCCGGCATCCCCAGTCGCAACGTGATCACCCTGCGCTCTGGGGGCTGGCCTGACCGATCCCCTCCAACCCGACCAGTGGTTGATTCCCGCCCAGGAGGGTGATCAAATATTGATCTGCCCGACGGCCTCTACATCGACCTGACGCAGCAGCTGATGGCCGCGGTCCTGTTGAGTAACATCGATCCCCAGCAGAAGGCCGATGCCCTGGTCGCGGCGGCGAACGTCGCAGGGGACGGGACAATGCGACTGCGGTGGTCGTGATCGCCGACACCGTTCTCCCGGTTTCGGGAATGACGATGGCATTCGGTGAGACCACGCTTCGTGACGACACCGCTCAGGAGGAGGAGTTGGCTTTATGAGCACACGGTGGGCCCCTGGGGCCTGCAAGCTACTGGCCTGGGATCAGGGTCTGGCGCTCCTGGACGGCACAGTGCAGGACGAGCAGGCCGAGTCCTTGTGGCGGGCCATGCAGCGCGACACGAAACTCGGTGTCTTCCTGCAGGTCCTGATGGAGACGACAGGCTCAGGGCTGTTGAACCTCCCGCCTTTCGCAGTGACGATCCTGGATGGTCGCGGCGCCCACGTCGCGGTTCGCGGGTCGTGGTCCGTCCTGATACGCGCCGGCGATCAGGAGCTCAGGTTGAACGGCGAGGGCATCACGACCTGGGAGGAGAAAACTGGTCGCGGGGGCCACCCTGGTGGAGATACAGGCCCCGGGAGACACGAGCGGAGCCTGCCCATCGTGTGCGGGATCGCTGATGCGGGCTGGGTGATGTGGACCCGTGGGAAGGGAAAACGCCTGCCCGGGCACACCTAGCGACGGACCTCGAGGACGTCGCTGCCGAGCATTCGGACGTCGAGATTGACGAAGCGGGGATCAGCGAAGCGCGCCGTAACGCCGGTCCGGTCGCGACCCTGGAAGAGCCCTCACACAGCAATCCCTGAGCCCTCACACAGCAATCCTGAGCCCTCACACAGCAATCCTGAACCCTCACACAGCAATCCCGAACCCTCACACAGCGACCCCTGAACCCTCACACAGCGACCCCTGAACCCTCACACAGCAATCCTGAACCCTCACACAGCAATCCCGAACCCTCACACAGCAATCCCGAACCCTCACACAGCAATCCTGAACCCTCACACAGCAATCCTGAACCTCACACAGCAATCCCGAACCCTCACACAGCAATCCTGAACCCTCACACAGCAATCCTGAACCCTCACACAGCAATCCTGAACCCTCACACAGCAATCCCGAACCCCCACACAGCAATCCCTGAACCCCACACAGCAATCCCGAACCCCACACAGCAATCCTGAACCCTCTACACAGCGACCCCGAGGACTGAGCGGAGGACGACCCTGGGCGCCGCGTAGTGGGCGATGAAACGATCGAACTAACGTCCATTCCCAAATGGCTCCTGGCCGGGGAGGGTCCAATCCGGAGGCCGGTACACCGCACGACGGGGTCACCGTCACCAAAGACGCCGACGTCACGATCGCAACATCGCCTGAGAACCGGGTGCCGAAGGTGCTGGCGGTTTTCTGCAGAGCGGGCCATCCCAACCCGCCGCAGCGGGTCCAGTGCTACCAGTGCAACGCCCCCGTGGGCGGACAGCCGCAGCTGGTGGAGCGTCCGCAGCTGGGGTGGCTACGGGTCGCCGGGGTGAGACGGTGCCGCTGCGTGGCCCGGTCGTGGCTGGCCGCAATCCCAGAACATCGGCCTTGGTGACACCAGAGGCACCGCGCCTGATCGCTCTTCCCCACCAGCACGTCTCCAGCAGCCACATCGCCTTCATCCCGGAAGGATGGTCGGTGCTGGTTCGCGATCTGGGTTCCAGCAACGGCTCCTACCTGCGCCGACACGAAACCCGCCGATCCGGTTACCAGAAAGCGACGTCCCACTGGTGCCGGGAGATGTGATAGATCTGGGCCACGGGGTTTTCATCAACCTGGATCGGATCCCCTGACATGCCGCCGCGCAGACCCGCACCGGACCTTCCTGGATTCTCCTTAGTCGCATGGCTGGGCGGTGGCGGTTTCGCCGACGTGTTCCACTCACCACGACCACAACCCTCGACCGCGAGGTGGCGATCAAGGTCTCCACCGCGGTGGCACCGACAAGGCGCGGCAGGCATTCCGCAACGAGGCCAGCCTCATGGCCAGGCTCAGCAGTCACCCAACATCGTCAGCGTCTTCCAGGTGGGCCTCGCCGACGACGGTCGTCCCTTCCTGGTGATGGAGAGTGCAAACCCCAACACCTGGGTGACGCGGATCGCCCGCAGGCCCTACGGTCCCGCGAAAGCAATGGAGCTGGGAATCCAGATCGCCGGTGCGGTCGAAACCGCGCATCGGCTGGGGGTCCTCCACCGCGACATCAAACCCTCCAACATCATGTTCACGGCCTTCTCCAGGCCCGCGCTGACGGATTTCGGAATCTCGGTCTCCCTGGAGCGGGACACCGCGATGCAGATGGCGATGAGCCACCCGTGGGCCTCCACCGGAACAGTTCGGAAGCTCCTCGAAGGATAGGACCGTGAGCGATGTCTATTCCTGGCCGCGACGGTCTCGGGCCCTGCTGATCGGCCACAGCCCCATGTTCGTCCCCGGCGAATCAAACGACCGGCTGAGCCTGGAGGCGCGGATCAGGGAGCATGCCGACGCCCCGAACGATGCGCGCGGATGCGAGGAACTGCACGGTCCTCTCGGTGGGAATAGCTAGGACCCGCGCGAGCGCTTCCAGAGCGCCATCGAGTTCGCGCGGGCGTTGCAGAGCATCCAGGGGCTGATCAACCAGCCCGTCACCTCCATCGACGTGTTCACCGAGCACGGGCAGGTCCTGGACGACGACGGCGAGTTGCTTTGACGAGGGAACCCGCATCTCGATTCCAGTTGATCAACCCCGACCGACCGGACTCGACCAGCCACGCCACCGGACCCACGTCCGGCACTGACGGCACCGGATCACTCAGGTTTCTCCACCGGAGGGAACGGTTCTTACACCGATCCGGAGCCCGTGCTGCAGCACGGTCGCGGCGTCGCCGCCCCGACCGAGGGATTACCTTTCATCGGTGGGCAATCGACCGAACCGCAGGAGATCGTCGAGACCCGAGCACCCCACCGTTGTTCCCACCACTCCTACCGGAGGGCGACGACCTCCTGGAAGCCTCGCTTCCTGGGAACGGCACTGGTCGTGATCGTCGGGGCCGTCCTGGTGTTCGTTTTCAACCAGGGGCAGGCGGCCAGCACCCCGGAAACCAGCAGCAGCCTGACCCGCACCGCCCGCCCTGTCGATCCCTGGTCGTCGTCCCAGCCGTCACCGGCCTGAAGGGCAATTGGACGGGGACAAGGCCACGTTCACCTGACTAACCTGGTCTCCCGAGTCCGGGGGACCTGTTCGCTACGCGTGTCCTGATCCCCGAGTTCGGCGACCTACGAGAAAACCACCGAGACCACCGTCACGGTGCCGACGTGCCGGAAACCTGCCTGGAGGTGACCCTGATCCGGGAGACCGGTCGGCTTCCACCTCGACCCCGTGTGCGCAGTGAGCACACCCCGCGGACCGGTTTCTCAGTCGAAGATCGGACCGACGTCGCGTGGGACCGCTTGAGCTCGAAAGAATCCCGGGTAGGCGGTGACCTTCACGAAGCCGTCGAACAGCTCACTCAGCGGCCTCGCCCTTCGGGGCGGGGCGAGATGACGGGACCGAACAGCGCCATGCCGTTGACACGGATGACCGGGGTGCCGACATCCGTTCCAACGAGGTCCTGGGCCACCTTCTGGTAGGCGCGCAGGTCGGTGTCGAACCTCGTCGGTGGTGACGCGTTCAGCGATGTCGGCCTCCAGGCCGCAGTCGGCGAGAGCCGCGGCGACGGTCTCGACGTCGACCGGCTCGCCTCCGGGATGGAAACGGGTGCCGAGCGCGGTGTAGAAGTCGCGCAGGACGTCATGGCCGTGGAGTTTCTGCACCGCGGCTGCCGCACGCGAGGCGACGAGGGTGGCGTCGATGCGTTCCGGTAGCCGGGGTCGAGGTCGCGTCCCTCGTTGAGGATGTAGAGACTCATGGTGTGGAAGGTGACTTCACGTCGCGGACCTTCTCCACCTCCAGGATCCAGCGGGAGGTCATCCAGGCCCACGGGCACGTCGGATCGAACCAGAAATCAACTTGAGTGGTCATGCACTCATCCCACCACACTGTGCCAAAGAAGCGACCCGTGTCGAGATCATGCTCTCGGCTCCGCTATGTTCAGGACCGGTTCACGTCCGTCACGAGGAAGGTCCCATGAGCGAACAACCCACCCCTGTCCACCTCTGGTTCAAATGGGTTCTTCTCACCGCGACGGGTGGCGCGGGTCGCGATCCTGGTGGCGCTGTCGGGGGTGGGGGCGTTCATCAAGGTCCTGAGCCCGACGGGCACCGTCGCCCCTGACGCGGCCCCCGGATATCTAGCTGCGGTCGCCTTCTCCCCGCTGGAAGGTGGCATCGTGGGGGCGCTCGGACACCTGATCTCCGCCGCGACCGCCGGTTTCCCGCTGGGCCTGCCGATCCACCTGATCATCGCGGCGGAAATGTTCGTGTTCGCCTGGGTCCTCGGTGTGCTGGCCCGGCCCCTGGGCGCCGTGGTGGCCGCTGCGGTGGCGGTGCTCCTCAACGGTCTGCTGGTCCCCGGCGGTCCTGTTTCCCATCGGCGGGCTCGGAATGTGATGCCGCGCAGGTGGTGCCGCTGTTGGTGGGGTCCGCCATCAACGTCGCCGTGGCCGTGATTGCGGGATCGCCCTTGGCGGCGGCTGGGCTCGCCGGACGTTCCGTACGACTCATGGGCTCCAGCACATCGTGATGGACCCGGTTCGTCCCGTCCGCGACCTCCTGATCGTCGACGGCTCCCCGCCTGTGGTGATCGCCTGCGACTCGGTGGGCGGCATCGGACCGCGACCCGCCGATCTGGTGCGGGTGCCCGCCGACGTGGTGGCGCACTTCGCGGCCCGGGTGCCGCTGCTGGAGGTGCTGTGCTCCGGGCGCGACCCGTCGCGTTGATCAACACCCTCTGCCACGACATGGCCGAGGCCACCGTTTTCATCGACACGTTCCGCGCGGTCGCCTCGGAGGTCGGCATCCGCGCCAAGCGGTGACGGGCGGCACGGAGGAGAACGTGCCCTCGCCCGCGACGGGTCGGGGTGACGGTGATCGGCACCCTGACAGGGTGATCTGCTCACCGGTGGGGGCCGCCCCGGCGACGTGGTGATCTGCGTCGGCTGGCCGCGTTCCGCCCCGACGACAAGATCTTCATCGGGCATCCGGACATCGTGCCACTGTCCGCCGTGCAGGCCCCTCGTCGCCACCGGAGCGGTCCACGACGCCCTGCCAGTTGGGTCGCGGGGCATCGGTTACGAGGCCGGGCAGCTCGCCGAATCCAGTGGATGCGCTCTCACGTGGCTGCCCCACCCCTCCCCTCGACGCCTCGGGCGGGCCTCGCCAGCTGCGTGCTCCTCGCCTGCGACCCGACCTCCATCGCCGACCTGCGACGCACAGTTCCCGAACCTGTCCCGTGGCGCCCGGTGGCGGAACTGACCGCGAAACCGACACACCCGTGATCGAGGCCCGAAGGCTCGGTTTCTCCCACCGCGGCACCGGAACCCGACAACTTGCCGACATCACCTGCGACATCCCCGCCGGGAGTCGTGTCGCGGTGATGGGCGCCGCGGGTGCGGGCATGTCGACATTCGCGATGACCCTGAACGGCTTGGTCCCCACCACCATCCCGGCGACCTCTACGGGCAGCTGCGGGTCGCGGGTATCGCCACCCACGAGACGACCCCACCGCGCCTGGTGCGCGTCGTCGGCCTGGTCTCGCAGAACCCGGAGGCCCAGGTGATGGAGCGCCTGGTGATCGACGACGTCGCCATCGGTCCCGCGAACCTGGGGCTGGACCGCGACGAGGTGCTCTCCAGGGCCCGGCGCGCCCTGGACGAGGTTGGGCTGGCGGGCCTGGCGGATCGTGAAACGGCCACGTTGTCCGGCGGGCAGCTCCAGCGACTCGCGATCGCAGGGGTGCTTCGCGATGGAACCGCAGATCCTGGTCCTCGACGACCCCACCTCGGCCCTCGACCCGGAGGGGCGGCGACGGTGCGGCGCATCGTCGCGGACCTCAGCGCTGCGGGACGCACCGTGGTCATGGTGGATCACGACCCGGATGCCGTCGCCGCCTGGGCGGATCTGCTCCTGGTGCTGGAGGAAGGCAAACTCACGTATGTCGGCGCGCCCGGGTGCGTTCCTCGACGACGAGCGGCTGGTCGCGTCGGCGGGAATCCGCCCCCGCCACCAGGACCGCGGCGGTGTGCCGGAGCGGCCCGAACCACAGACTCCCTCCGTCCTGGAGGCCATCGACTTGACTCCACCGCTACCCGTCGGGGTGCTGGCCCTCGACGGGGTCGACGTCACCATCCACCGCGGCGAGTTCGTCGCGCCGCTGGGCGGCAACGGAGCAGGCAAAACCACCTGGCGAAGCATTTTCGCCGGGCTGCTGGAACCATCCTCCGGGACGGTCCGCAGCCACGCCGAGCGGGTGGGGTCTCGTCTTCCAGAACCCCTGACCATCAGATCTTCGCGAACACCGTCCTCGACGAGGTCGCCTTCGGGCCGCGCAACACGGGCCTGCCGGACCCGGAGGTGGCGGAACGGGCCGGTCGTGCCCTGAACCGGTAGGGCTGGGGATGTCGCAGGACCGCATCCGCTGCGGCTCGGACGCGGGGACCGGCAGCGACTGGCGGTGGCCTCCGCGCTGGCGATGACCCCCGACGTCCTGATCCTTGACGAACCCACCACCGGCCTGACTGGCGGGGCACCGATGCGCTCATGGGATTGTTGACGGACCTGAACCGCGACGGCACCACGATCGTCATGATCACCCACGACTCTGCCCCTGGCGGCCCGTCACGCCTCCCGCACCGTGACGCTGACCGCTCCCGTCCCGAGACCAGGGCCAGCACGGGGATCATCGGGCCGGAACGCCCAGGAATGCGACCACACGCGGGAACGGCTTCGATGTGCGGTCGAAGCTCATGGCGCTGACAGCCGTCGTCGCCGCGACCTTCCTGACCTCCACCCCCTGGCCCACCTTTCGGACTGGCCGCGCTCACCGCCGGGGCCCTGGCGCGGGTACGCGGGATGCGTGGGCTCTGGGGGCCTCTGGCCCCGATGATCCCCGTGCTGGCTCCTGGTCTTCGGCTTTCGCCGCCTTCACCCAGGGCGGAATCGGGTACGCCTCCACCCTGGTGTTGCGGCTGGTGACGATGCTGTGCTCGACGGCGGCGCTGCTGGCCACCACCCCCACCGAACACTTCACCACCTTTGATGCGCACCTCCGGCTGCCGAACCCGCTGGTGTTCGTGTGCACGACTGCGCTGCGTTTCATCCCCACCCTGCGGCGGCGTTCCCGCCAGATCACCGAGGCCCAGCGGGTCCGGGGAGCTCACATCGACTCGCGTGGCCCGGTGCGCCGCGTCCTGGCCCACGCCACCATCATGGTGCCGCTGCTGACCACCGGAATCCGCATGTCGGAGGACCTGGCGGCGGCGATGATCTCCCGCGGCTACGGCATCACCCGCCACCCGACCCGCCCACACGACCCTCCACTCGACCTGGCGCGACACTCTCCTGACCCTGGTCTCCGCCGCCCTACTGTTCCTCGCCGTCGCCGCCGGTTGATTCCCTTTTTCGACGAGTTCGTGCACACCGACTATCTCGCTCGGACGGAAGGGGAATCTCTTGGCAGATTCACGGGTGGTGATCCCGGTGAGCACCAGAACGGTGTGAGACCGGCTCCATTCCGGGCGACGATGTCGGTGTCCATTCGGTCACCGATCATTCCTGTATGCTCACTGTGCGCACCTATCCGATTCAGCGCGGAAACGGAACATCATCGGATTCGGTTTCCCACCACATAGGGTTTCTTCTGCGTCGCCTCACCACGAGAGCAGCGATTGCTCCGGTTGCGGCAATATCCCGTCGTTGCTAGGTCCTGTGGCATCAGGATTTGTGACGATGAAACGTGAACCGGATTCGATCAATCGAATTGCACGAGTGATTGATTCAAATGAATACGTTCGAGTTTCCCCATGACAACGAAATCCGGATTTCGGTCGGTGAGCACGAAACCGGCCTCATGAAGGGCGGTTATGGTGCCCGCCCCTCACCGATCACGTACACCGAGGCCCCCGGCTGCTGCTGTTCGAGGAAGGTGGCGGTCAGGGCCGAGGTCCAAATGTGGTCCCGGAACTTCCAGCCCGAGTCACGAAGCCGCGCCGAGAGGTCGCGGGGGTGAAGATCGAGTTGTTCGTCAGCACCAGGAACGGCGTTTCCGTGCGGTCCACTGCGCGATCAGTTCCTGGGCACCGGAAGCGCCTGTTCCTCGTGCACCAGGACCCCATCCATGTCGGTCAGCCAGGCATGCACATCGTTTCGCAGTCGCATCATGACGTCACGCCACAGGTTCAGCTCTCAGCGCGGGCCCGCCCAAGAAACGCGCCAACCTCTTGGTCACGCAGCCTGCCAGCAGCCCTCCGGCATCCCGGCAGCCTCGTACAGGGCAGCGCTGACCGCGCGCTCGTGACTCCACGCGATGACCACCCGTACGGCGCTGGCGACCCGCCGACGGCGTCCAGCAGCGCCCACCGCTCCCTCGTCGGGGATCTCGGAACGGGACCAGCGCGTCCGCCACCAGCTGCACCACATGGTCCGAGGCCGCCAGCATCATGGGGTTCGCGGCGCCCCTGGTGACGTGCACCAGCCCAATGAAGGCCATCCAGACCAGGTAGTCGTCATCCCACGGCCCGGTCACCGTCCGCCCCTCACCACAGCGCTCCAGATCTCCTGCGACGGCTCAGCACCCCCAGACAACCGGGAATACAGGACCTCTTTTCAGGGCCTGCGCGACCTCGGGTCCGAGGGTCAGCAGCCACCCTGGTGGCGTCGAATGGCGTCGCGGTCCTCGTCACGCAGGAGTCGCCGCGGGGAATCTGCTCGACCGCCTCCCGCACCATCACGTGCAACGTCTCCGCATGATCAGGCCCTCGTGAGTAGCTGTTTGATCTCCACGGCCGCGACACGGGCCTCTATCCGCATCAGCCCTAGGTTGGATTCGATCGGTCCTTGCATCACCAGTACTGCGTCCTGCCGATTTCCCATAGACGACCAAGTATCCGTTCCTGCCGTGAATGACGGACTCGACAGGTCACCCATGTTGGTGCGCTCGAGATACGCTTCCCACTCCCAGGGCGGTGGCGGCCATCGCGGGCGATGCGTTCTGCATCCGCTTCCGGGAAGTCGTGGGCAATGGCCAGACCGTCCTGAGAAGCGATCATGACGCCATGAAGCCCGGTATGGCCCGCCCTGATGGCACCTGAGAACAAGCTTGAGATCGCTGTGCTTGCTGCCGCCAAATTTTCCATCCATTGCGCTTCCTTCCGCCCCTCGTTGGATATGTCACCCCACAGTGCCTCAGAGCCGACACCTCCTGAGGACACTCGCGGACATGTTATCCCTTTTTGTAGGTCTCCTCGAAGTGGAATACTAGATGATTCCAGACGAAAGTTAGATGTGAACGCAAAACGTTCAATGAAACTGGACTCGAGATACCCGGATGCAGCAGTCGGATATAAGGTCAGTTCACAAGAGTATGGAGGTGCCGTGAAGGGAACCATGGTGGCCGGGGTCGCCGGGTTGGTCGCACTGGCCATCGGTGCGACAGGTGGTGCGCTGTCGTGGAACGGACACTCGCCGGAGGAGGCGACCGCCTCGCTCGCAGCCCAGGGGTTGACGCCCCACGTCACCTTCTCCGGGTTGACCGCCACCGTCTCGCCACCGATCCGGACTCAACTGCCGACGGCGATGAAGCTGGTGCTGGACGTCCTGGGTGGTGCGCGCCAAAGCTGATCGTTCCTCACTGCCCGCCGCATCCACGTCACAAGCACCGAAGCCCGCGACGCCCACCTGAGCCCCTTCTCCCAGCCCTCCCAGCCCTCCGAGCGACGCCCTCCCCAGTCCGTCACCCAGCCCGACCCCCAAAGAGATGCCGAAGCCGGTGGTGAGTTCGAGGGTGGAGAGTCGGAAGTCCCGTCCAGCGAACGGGCCAAAATCGTTGAGCTGGCGGTCTGGCTCCAGGCCAATCCGGATGTCACCGTCGAAGTCAACGGACACACGGACAACGGGCGTTCTTCTGATTTCCGGCAGGAGCTGTCGGAGAAACGCGCACAGCACGTGATCGACGCCCTCGTCGCGGCGGGGGCGAATCGCGATCAACTGGTGGCAGATCGGAAAAGCCGACACGGAACCTGCGGAATCGAATTCGACCTGGAGGGCCAAGCAGCGAAACCGGCGAGTGACGTTCGTGCAACGAGGGGAAAGGCAGATCACGAACGGATATCTTCTCGCTGGCCATCGAACTGGCGGCAATTCCTGTCGTGTGCGTCGGTGTGGCGTTGTTCCTGGGGTGGGTACTCGGAAAACGTTCCGCCCGCGCGAAACTCGCCGCCGAACAGGATTCGTCACAGATGCCAGAGACGGATGCTTTGAAGGCCTCCAGGGTCAACGAGAAGAAGGAACCCACCCCTCTCACTTCCCGTGCAGTTCCTGTGATCGCGCAGACGTCACCCGTCACCGCGCAGTCCCCTCCCCGATCGTGGCTTCCGCATCCGATCCGCGACAGCCGGTGTCGAGCCCGTCGCCCTTTGCGCCCAGCCTGCTCGCCCATGGTAACACCACCCCTGCCGAGACGGGGACCGCTCAGCGGCCTGATCCCTCAACGACCACACACAATCTCCGACGATTCCTGACGATCGACACCACGATCCCCCGGATCTCCTGACCAGGCCACGTCCCCCCGCGCGCGCGCAAGGCAGCCGATCCGCGACTTCTGGGCGGAAGCCCGCGCCAACGAGAGGCCGAGACCAAGGCCCGTGACGCCGAGACTCAAGGCTCGCGAGGCCGAGGCCAGGTCGAGGAGGCCAACCAGCGTGCCCGTGAAGCCGAGGCCAAGGCCCAGGAGGCTGAAGCAAGGTTGAGGAGGCCGAGGCGAAGGTTGAGGAGGCCGGTCAGCAGATCACGCAGGCCGATCGACGCGTCACCGAGGCCGAGGCCAAGGCCCAGGAGGCTGACCAGATGGCTCATGCGCCGCCGGGCGCCGGGCCGAAGGGGAAACGCGCGCAGGGAAGCCAACCAGCGACATCAACGACGCCGAACAGGCGTCGTCAGGTGGTCGAGCTGGAGGAGCGGATCAACAGGCAGGAAATCGATATGGCCCGGCTGGAAAACCGCGCCACCACCGCCTGGGACAAGACGATGCCTACCCTCATCGAACGCATCGAGTCCCTGAAGACGAGCTCTCCCATGCCCGTCGCGAAGCCGCGGAGCTCCAGGCCATGCTCACCTCCGAACGTGACCAGGCCACCCCCGCCCGGCTCCCGAGGCCGATGCCGAAGAAGAAGCATCGGAAGCCGAGCCCGTCCACGGGACCCTGTCGACGAGGACACCAGGGCAGTACTGAGTCATCAAGGAAGATTCCTGGCAGACAATCGGTCCTGGCACCGGGCCGCCGGAAACCGATCGCTCGCTTCCAGCACCCTGCAGCATGCAACCCGCCAAGGAGCACGAAGAAGAGGATGCGGATGCCACCGAGCCGGAGCAGGACGAGGAATCAGAAGACCTCAGCCTGCCGGAGGCAAACGGCGGACGCCAAGCGACGCACCCGAAGAGGCATCGAGCCGGTCAGCGGACCGCAGAAAACGCAGCCACGGAGGACGCACCCGCAGAGAACGCTGAGCCGAGGACGACGCACGAGGGAGCATTGAGCTGGTCACAGACCGCAAGACACGCACCCGCAGAGACGAGCCGAGGAGGCTGAGCCGGCCATGCGACCGCAGAGGAAGCACCGAAGAGGACGTGTCCGCGGAGGCGGTGGATCTGCACCCGAGTAGACGAACGAAGAGCAACAGCCTCCACCGCCGAGAGGAATCCGTTACCTCAGGAATCCGCTGGCGAGGATCCAGCTCGTTCCTCCATTTCGAGCAGCTTCCGCTACCGCCGCTGCGTCACCGACGAGGTGGAAATCTCGACCACTGACAGTAGCACAGGACGAGAGGAACCAGAAGACTCGAGTCCGCCGCAGAAACGGCAGGACGCCAGCTGCACGACGCTAACCCGAGAGACTGACCAGTCTGGCCATGCGTGACCGCAGAGAACGCAACTGATGGAGGAGGCACCTCCAGAGGGATGCGCCCGAGGGAGAGCCGAGCTCAGCCAGCGTGACCGCAGAGAACGCAACTGCACGAGAGGAGGCACCCTGCAGAGATGATGCGCGCTCGAGGAGGTTGAGCTGGCACAGCGTGACCGCAGAGGAAGCACCTGAAGAGACGATCGTGTGTCCGCGGGAGTAAGGTGGATACCGACCCGGTAATGACGAGAACGAAGAGCAACAGCCTCCACCGCTGGAGAGGAATCTGTCATGAGGGATCCGCTGAAGAGCGAAACCAGTCGTTCCTCCCACGAGCAGCTCGCCCCCACCGCTGCCATGAACACGAGAAATTTAATCACGACACACAGGACGAGGAACCAGAAGCACACACGAGGAACCAGAAGACCCGAGCCCGCTGAAGAAACGGCAGACGCCAAGGCCGACGCACCCGAGGAGGCCGAATAGACTAGGGCAGGCCACCGAACTGTTCGATGCCGCTGATCCGGAGCCCACCTTCACCGATTTCGACCGATCCACTGACATCCCGAACGAACACCACCCTCGACACCGGCCTACTCCTGTCACGGCACACCACGACGACGCGACCATCCCCGACATCCTGAGTGATACCGCACCATCGCCAGCCTTCGACACCAAGCAGAATGAGGCCACCCCGACTCATCATAATGACGCAATACCATCAACAACCGACCTGCTGATCGATGAACCTGACGTCGACTGATATTCGCCGAGCTGAACCAGCTGCAGATCCACGAATCACCGGACACATCATCGCTCCCCAGTTCATGACCAAGGAACACACGAACTTCCTGCGAGCCCCCTTGAAAGGGCGGGACAACAGATCTCGATCAGCCTCGAGGATTCACACCCTCGCCGATCCCATCGACGAGGAGATCGAGGCCGCGGATGCCCCTGAGAGGAAACCCCGTTGGGTCGGCATCCGCCCGAGGACCACCCTGGTCCAGATCACTGGCAAGGTCGGCACCGAGTTCACGTTCGCCCAAGCTCCGCATCACCCCGGAGTCGTCGCGCCAGGGTGAGCGCTTGGAGAATGTACCCTGGAGAAGAGCAGCATGCACGAGAACCATGGTGGAACTGCGCCGGACACTGGTGTTGCCACCCATCGGCCAACGGATCGACCCTCCGGTGAAGCGACATGGAATCCAGATGCGGGCCCGGAGGCCAACTCCGCCAGGATCCGTCTCTGCGTTCGCCATGGGCCGACGGGTCGAGCAACGCCGTCGTTCCCTCAGCACCGGGCATGACGGCCCGCCATCAGTTCTCGCCCAGATCGCCGGGATCCTCGCGACATCCCCTGACCAGCGCGGGTTGGGCGACTGAAACCGCCCACCAAATCAATGGCTCGGTGCAGCACCAACCCGCAGGCTCCCGGGGAACCCCAGCCCTGTGTAGGGACGCAGCTGGTACCAGTATAGAACTCACCCCACCCGTCTGGGGCAATGACCGACCGGGGCCGGCAGCCCGCCAACCGCGCGTCGTCCCGCGCCTGGTGGTGGCGCACCCCAGTGTGACGCAATCACGCGTAACCGGCAGGCGAGGCGTGTCTCCCGAACCTGGCAGCGTCCTCAGGGCTCGGGGTTCTGGTGAGACGGCGGGTTTCAAATGACCACGATTCACCACTTGGCTACAGCAGCGCCCGTCACATCGGCCAGCCAGCATCAGTGACCTCCGTCGCGATGGCTGCCGGCTACCGCTCGAAACTCATGACCTCACCTCACCAGGCGTTCGATGGTGGCGTGCAATTCATGCCAAGCCCGCCGCCAGACATCCGTTCCATTTCCGCCCCTTGCCCGTGTGACGCCCGGGATCCCGGACCCTGCTTTCATAGGAAATACCTGCAGGAAACCCTCGATGACGGGCACGTCTACGTGCTCATGTGTAGGGGTTGCCCCCATACACGCTCGGGGTGTGTAAATAGGTGGTTGTGTGTCCGGCGGCGTTCATCTCTAACACACCTCGCGTGTGTAGTACCATCAGCGCTGGGAGCGAATCTCCGGGTTCGGATGGGACCGCGGTGTTTCCGCGGCTACACTGGAACAAGTCCGTGAGTTGTCGTAATATTTGTTTTGTTGTTGTGGTGTTGGTGTTTTGGGATACCCTCATAGTGGGACGCGAGTAGTGTTGTTGTTGCTGCTGTGGCGTTCCTCGGCCTATTAGTATCGGTCAGCTCAATAATAATACCGTGCTTCCACGTCCGACCCATCGACCCGGTCTAGGCCCGCCCACTTGACGTGGTGTGGGGAGTCCTCATCTGCTGCGCTTCCGCTTAGATGTTTAAAGGTCACTTCCCAACGTAGCTAACCAGCCAGCTCTGGCGGAACAACTGGTACACCAGAGGCTGGTCCGTCCCGGTCCTCCTGCACCAAGTGGATGCCCCTTCAAGACTCCCGCGCGCGCAGTGATAGACCGAACCGTCTCACGACGTTTGAAACCCAGCCTGCGTGCTGCTTTATTGGCGAACAGCCCAACCCTCAACCGACCCAGCCCCCAGGGATGCGACGAGCCATCGAGGTGCCGAACCATGCCGTCGCCATGTGGACGCCCTAAGTAAGATCAGCCATATCCTCAAAAATTCTTTTTATCCGTTGAGTCCTGGCGCTTCCATTCGCTACCAGAATACTAGTCCTGATTCGTCTTGCTCGACCTGTCAGTCTCTGCAGTCAAGCCCTTGTGCACTTGCTCGCTACCTGATTGCCAACCAGGCTGAGGGAACCTTGGGCGCCTCCGCTTCCTTAGGGAGGCGACCGCCCCAGTCAAACCACCCATCAGGTTCGTCCCTGAACTGATAATGGTCCTAGGTTAGATAACCAGAGTGACCAGAGGGTTTTTATGACTCCACCCTGAAACCATGCCTGGTTTACAGTCTCCCAATTTGTCCATGGCCAAGTCACACCGATCACCAATACCAAACTATAGTAGAAGGTCCTGGGTTTGTCCTGGTTGCAAGTGTAATGAGTATCTTACTGTAATGTAATTTCACCGTTCGTGGTGGAGCACAGCGCCCAAATCACACTCCATCTTCGTGCAGGTCGGAATCACCCGGACAAGGAATTTCTGCTACCTTAGGATGACAGGTTACCACTGCCGTTTACTGGGGCTTAAGTTCACCGCTCACCACACAAATGGCTGACAGTTCCCCAACCTTCCAGCACTGGCAGGAGTCAGTCTGCATACGTCCTTACGAGTTATACGACCTGTGTTTTAGTAAACAGTCGTTTGCCTGGTCTCTGTGACCCTTGACGCTCTTTCGGGAAGTGTTCTAACACGTCGTAGGTCCCCCTTATCCAAGTTACGGGGGGTATTTTGCCGAGTTCCTCACCACGATTATCCTGATCGCCCTCGGTATAATTTCACCCATCCACCCGTGTCGGTTTAGGGCATGCGTACAACAACCCGCTAACGAAGCTTCTTAGCAGCATAGATCACCTGAACTGAACCACAAAGGTCTGGGCCCATCGGCGTTTCAGGTATCACGGAATGCGGACGACTCTACATCCCACCCACACTTACCCCAGACAACCAACGCGAGGATGAGCTATCTTCCTGCGTCCTCCGCAGCTTGCCTACCACACACCTCGGGTCGAGGACTCAACCACCCGCCACCCTGAAAGGTAGACAGTCCGCATGCTTAGCATCGCGCGCCTCAGCACGGGCGTTGTTTCCCGCCGGTACGGGAATACCTGTTATCCATCGACCACGCCCGTCGGCCCCGCCTAGTCCTTGACCTCAACCCAGGGCAGATTAATCTGACCCTGAACCCTGATAATCGGCGGATGGTTTCTCACCCATCATTCGCTACTCTGCATTCTCACCGCATGCACCCACCACAAGTTCACACCACAGCTCAACACGGCACACGACGCTCCCCCACCCACCACACAACCTCCAAACATCAACGCCACAACTTCGGCGATAACTGAGCTCCGCCAAATTATCACGCAGAATCACTTCTGACCAGAGCTATTACGAACTCTTTCATGATATAGCTCTGCCAACCTCCTGATGGTCAACCAACTCCACATCCTTTTCCCACTTAGCTACCGCTTAGCCTTAGCTGATGGTCTGGCTGTTTCCTCTCGACAATGAAGCTTATCCCCACTGTCTCACTGCTACGCTCTCACTTCACCGGCATTCGAGTTTAGCTGACGTCAGTAACCCGTGAAGGCCCATCGGCCATCCAGTAGCTCTACCTCCGGCAAGAAACACGTAACGCTGCACCTAAATGCATTTCGGGAGAACCAGCTATCACAGAGTTTGATTGGCCTTTTCACCCCGCTCATATCTCCTCGGTTTCAACCCAAGTGAGTTCGCCT